>OHKU01000007.1_pt1 | contig 153324 bp, 153 predicted proteins | sample 1568911 | NCBI WGS metagenome assembly OHKU01 (sample SAMEA3879574, study PRJEB24766) | human gut metagenome | biome: human-associated habitat; feature: feces | place: USA | collected 1985/1987
CATCTTCTGAATCTTGTCATCCCCTGTGGTCTGACTGCCAGATACTTTCCCTGCTTGACCTCATATCCTTTTTCCGACAGCAGCTCCAGAAATCCACTGAAATCATTTGCCTGTAAAATGCAGGCATCCAAATCTCTTTTTATCATATCTGCCCACACAAAGCTGCCTTCACGATATTCGCTCCAATCCTTATAATTCTCGTGCTGTTTCTCTTTGCTGCCAGCCTCCACATCTATAATGGAAAGACCATACTCCTGACACAGCTTATTGGTAATCGGCTGGATATACTTTGCCCAGTCACCTTTCTCGTAGCGATACTTTTTCCCATCCACAAAGCTTACACTGTTAAATACAATGTGTGAATGAACATGGTCTGTATTATCATGAACCACAAATACCGCTTCATAGGCATCGCCAAGATATTCTGCTACAAACTTCTGTGTTATCTCAAAAGCCCTGTCCGGTTCCACCTCATCCTCTTTGAAGGAAAGAATGATGTGATACCCCTGTCGCTTGTCTGTTTTTCCAAACTGCTTCTTTGTATCCATCATCTGTTCAAAAGCCATATCTGCCTGGCAGTTTATGGCTCCCACAAGTCTTCCTCCCTGCGTTTTCTCAGGATTCATTACATAATCCAGTGCCCGCTTTAAATGCCTTGCATGAAAAGAATTCCCGCTGTCCTTCATGTGAAGTATCTTACTGATTGCCAATCTTTACCACCGCCTCGCTGACAGACTGATTCAGCTTTTTCATATATGCCACAAGCTGTTCCTTATCTTTCTTGGAATATATCTGAGCATTACTGTTAAATACAATCTGATTGATGTTAATGCCGATTCGGTTTATCTCATTGATAAGCTCTTTAAGAAGTTTCCTTACTTCCGGATAATCATTTGGTTTCTGACTGATTAGAAGCCTGATATATTCGGCTTCATTCATTCCATTTGCCTTTGCCTTATCAGAAAGTACCTTCGCTTCCTGTGGCATAAGTCTTAGTGTTTTCCTTATACAATGAACTTTATCAGCCATAGAATCACCTTCCTCTCTTACCCGTACTGTATTCTCTTACTCCTTCTGCTACTGTTACAGCAACTTTTTCCAGTTCTTTATTACCCAGCTGGGCAATAACCCTGTCTGCAAGCTCTGTGGCAACTTCTATAAGTTCCTTACCATAACTGGTTTTATCAAACAATCTGTCCAGTCTCTTTTCATCTGCTTTCAGACTTTCATACTTGCTCTGATACTCGTTATAGTCGTTAAAATCCTTTGGATCACTCCTGTGTGCTTCCGCATCAAGTATCAGTTCATAGTTCCATTCACAGACAATATCTATAACATCATCTATCGGGTATGGTTCAATTTCACCATTCTCCTCAGCTACATCCTGCCTGTACATCTTCCCATCTGAATCTATGCCAATGGCATAATCATGTCCTTCCATATAGTTAAGCAGAATTGCAGCATCTTCTATCGAAGGGTTTAGTAAGATATCAAATGTGTCTGCCCAGGCAATAAGTTCCTCTGGTTCTGTGATTATTGTAAGTTCTTTATCCATTGCTTTCCTGCACCTCCCTTATCCGTGTTTTGTATATCTCTTCCACCCACACGCCTGTCTGAATCTCTTAGGTTTACGGCTAGATACGCATTAGAGACATCTCTGTCCTAATGCCATCTAGTTAGGGAGAAAATCTCCCTAAAACCCTCTGTTTATGGAAGTGGGGGCGCTTTTTGCCCCCACTTTGCTACTTTGGGGGCGCTTTCTGCCCCCATTTTGTTATTTTGGGGGCGCTTTCTGCCCCCACTTTTATACTGACTTTCATCCGGATTTTGTCGTGTCCGAATTGCGGGGGCGCTTTTCGCCCCCACTTTGACATTTTGGGGGCGCTTTCTGCCCCCACTTTGCTGTTTTGGGGGCGCTTTCTGCCCCCACACATCAAAATCCGGGTTCTCATGCCCTGACTGGTTCATCTGCTCTCTGATTCATTTGATTCAGATTAAGCTTTGCCGCCACAAGCCACTCGTTGTAATCCTTATATCCGGCAGGTGGCGGACAGTCTTCTACCTCATATCCAAGCTCATAATACTTTCTCATAAGTTCAGCTGCTGCTTTTCTCCCCGGCTCATCTCCATCAAGGCAGAACCGGATGGAAGTAATCTGCGGATGTTCCCGAAGAAAAGTCTCAAGTGGTGCATCTGCAAGCATCCCAAGTGCCAGCTTATTTGATTCATAATCCGCGAAGATATCCACATAACTCATAAGGTCGATTGCAGCCTCAAATACTACAAGCTCTGTACTGTTTTCATTTACCACATTAAATCCATAGTTCTTATCATTTCCTGTGACATCACACTTGAATGGCTTGCCCTGCTTATCAAACACTCCACGCATACTTGCAAATCTTGTCACTCCATTTTTATCATTTCCTTTGAAAACAACATTGTGGTAATGCCTGCTCTCATAAATCAGTCCATCTTTTAAAAACAGATCTATGACTGCTCTGCTGATTCCTCTCTCCTGATTCAGATAGGAAATAAGATAGGAATTATCTCCTGCCGGTTCCGGTAGGACAAATGGCTTTCTCTCCTCTGCCTGCTTCTGCGATACCTGATGAACAAGTGGCTGCTTTACAGGATTCTCGATTCTTCTGTATCCTGCAAAATCTAAAAGCCAGAACACAGCCTCTTTTACACTCATTCCACAAAATACCCGTAAGAAATCTATCTGTGAGCCGCCATTGTTGCCTTTGTCAAACTGCCTTGACCATCTGTACCAATGGCTTCTGTTATAGATACGGATGGAATCCATCTCCTTTAAAGTGTGGTATTTGCCAATCCTCTTTACTGTATACCCAAGGCTTTCAGCTACTGCACACAGGTCAACACTCTTTGCTATGGCAAGCTCTTCATCCGTAAATCTTCCATCCATGCTCTCACCTTGCCTTTCCCTGCTCTGCTACAAGTGGTGACTTGATATCAAGTGTCCGATAATCAGTGCTAAGTGTAATCTTAGGATTATCAATCATGCCTTTTTCCCTGAAACTGAAAAATTCACGATTGTCTCCACCGACTATGATATGGTCAATGAGAGGTATTCCCATCAGCTCACACAGCTTGTTCATGCGGTCCGTCATCATCGTGTCTGCCTTGCTTGGGAATACGTTCCCGGATGGATGACAATGGATTAACATCATGCTTGCGGCATTGCTTAAGATACTTGATTTAAACAGTTCTCTCGGATGTGCCATTGCCTCATTTAAAGAGCCAACACTTGCAAAATGCACATTGATAGGTTTTAAATCTGACCTTAGATTGACCACACACACTACTTCCCTGTCAAACTGGCACATACAGTCTCCCATGACAGCAGCTATATCCGCTGGATTATTAAAGGTGTGCTCCGAATAAATCGGAGCATCCTTTACAAGTCTTACCGAAACCACATCAAGCTTGAAGTCATTCTTCTTTGGCATCAGACACCGCCTCCTCTCCAAACTCGACACGGATAACAAAGTCACCTTTCTGGCTGTTTATGAGAGCAATGAGTTCTTCCATTGTAAGTTCCTGCTCCATAACTGCCTCCTATCTGGACTTTTCCTTCGCATCATATACAAGGGGAGGTTCTGCAACGATACCATCAAGTCTCTTGTTTGGTGTATCAGTTGCAAGTGTGAGTTTTCTTAAATCCTTATCATAGTGATATACCTGATTGGAAAGTCTCTCGTCCAAAGACACCTCCTGCATATTTACCTCGACTACCATCTGTGCAAGCATCTCAGGGCTTCCCATATCTGAAGATACTGCAATAACCTCATGCACGCTCGAAGGGAGAATATAAAGGTCACTCTCTAAACTCTCTGCCAGCTCATGAAGCTCATTCTCATAAAGCATGGATGCTGCACCATTGATACCCTTTTCATTGGAAATCACCCACATCGTCTGCTCCGGTGGAATCTCAGCTATCATCATCTCTGCGATCTCCTGTGGCATCCCATCCCTTGCGAACATTTCTTTCATAATGTCATTCATGCTTCGTACTACAGGTGGGAAGAGTCTTCTTGTGTTTTCCGCTGCACACTTAAAGAGCTGTTCCTCGCTCATTCCAAGTCTTTTTGCAAATTCATTTGTAATTTTTGAACTCTGCACCGCATCCTTATCTGCACTGATTATTACCTTATACACAATAGAAAGATCCTGGAACTCTCTGTGCGGCACCTGTTCCAAAAATGTTTTATTCTGCTCTGTATTGATGAGCTGGAATACAATCTTCTCGTTAGCATCCCTCATAATGCTGTCCACATCAACAACCGGAGCCTGCTCATATGCCCTTTCCATGAAGTCACATGCAGCCATAAGTGTTTCCTCAAGATCACCACAGTCCTGATACTTCTTATACATGTCATTGATATAAATCGTAGGCGAAATATTCCTGCCTTCCTCTCTTAAGATGATGCCATCAAGAGTCACATTCACCTTTTCCACGGGTTCTGCCACAAGCTCCATTCCTTTGAATTTCTCAGGCATATAATCCATAAACTTTTCTTTTACTACTTCCTTAAAAATCTCGTAATTCATCATATTACGGTTCCTCCTTAATCTAAATTGTCATATAAAATTCCTTCATCATCGGGATTTTTGTGTTCTCTGTAACTGTTGTCTTCTTCGATTCCCATATCAAAAGTGGTATGAGATTTTCTTTTCTTTCTGTAATAATTCTTGAGAAACATGCACTTTCTACAGTCCTCACAGAATAATTCTTCCGGCGGAATGCCAAGTGCCTTTGCAATCCTGTTCAACGTTCCCGTCCTTGGAACTCTTGAACCATTTTCGTATTGGGCAATTCTTACATCACCTCTATTTTCAAAACCACTTTTCTCGCCCAGTTCCCTGAGTGTCATTTTTTGTCGTTTTCTGTAATATCTGATTCTTTCTCCTACCACTGTTTGTCCTCCAAATCAAAAAAGCAGGGAACATAAGTCACTGGCTTACATTCCCCGCAAGGTTAATTGTTACTGTTTATTCTTTTTCTTTCTTCCACGAAGTCCTACTCCAACACCTGTAATAAGTGCAAGTGCACCGATTCCAAGATAAAGAAGCGGATTTGCATTGTCGCCTGTCTGTGGAAGCTTAGGCTCTGTCGGTACATTGACAAGTTTAAGAGTTGTTACAACAACATCCGGTGCATTGTCATCATATCGAAGAGTTACATCGTGAGCTGTTTCATCAAGGATATATCCGTCAGCTGCTTTTGTCTCAACTACTGTATAATGGATATCTTCCTTAAATGAACCATCCTCATTGTAAGTACAGATAGGAAGCTCCTTGCTCTCTGCATGACCATTCTTGTCAGTAGTGAGTGTATCAAGCACCTTTCCGTCCTTATCCCTTACTTCAAATACAACACCCTCGATCGGCTTTCCGGTTACTTTGTCAGTTTTCTCGATGACAATCTTACCGACTGCCTGCTCATCCTTCATGGATACCTTCTGGATTTCTGCTGTCTCCTTTACTTCAAAGGTTACATCACTTGCCACCTTATATCCATATGGTGCAGATTCCTCTCTGAGTGTGTACTTTCCGACAGGAAGTCTCTCAATCATATGAGTCTTTCCTGCCTCTGATGTCCAGCTCTCAACAAGCTTTCCATCAGCATCAATAACTGAAAGCTTTGCTCCAGGCAACTCTTTCTCTCCTGTGATATCAGTCTTTGAAATTTCTACCTTAATAGGTGCATTTTCAAATGCTGCCTCAAACTCGATAACCTTTACCTTATCTCCCTGATATGAAGCATCCACATCAAATGTCTTATCTGACTTCACATAGCCCTTTGGTGCCTCAATCTCTTTGACATAATACTGTCCAAGCGGAAGGTCAGAGGTAAATGTTACTTTGCCATCCTTTCCAGTAACACCTCTCTCAATCTGTGTATCTGCTTTGACAATGACTTTTCCATCTTTATTTACGATATCCTCTTTCGCAAATAAGCCGAATACTGCACCTTCAAGAGCATTCTTCGTCTCTGAATCAGTCTTTGTGACAGTAATCTGCACCTTCTGTCTCTCATTGGTTACATCCATTCCCGCAAATACAACCTTTGTATTCTGGTCGATATAAGAAAGGTCTGCATCAATCGGTGTATCATCCAGCACAAATCCATCTAATGTCTTTGTCTCTACAAGATAATACTTGCCAAGTGGAAGGTCATCAATTCTTGCAATGCCCTTATCGTTCGTAACAATGGTTGCTACCTTGTCACCAGCTTTGTGGTATACAGTTCCAAGTCCGTCTGCACTCACAATATCCTCTTTTGCATATACATCAAAGGTTACTCCTGCGAGACTATCCTTGAAGTAATTGAAAATGAAATCATACCAGTGTCCCTTCATAAGAGTGGTATCTGTTACAAACTCACCATCCTTGTTGATTACGATAGAACCTGTCGGAACCTCGTCCTTCATCTCGACATGCTGCACATCGCCTGTATCCTCTACTGTAAACTGAATATCGGTTGCTTTCAGGTATCCGTATGGAGCAAACTCCTCACGAATTGTGTAAGTCTCGCCAACTACAAGCTTCTTGATTACATGAGCTTCCTTTGCATCAGATGTCCATGTGTCTACCACATTTCCATCCTTATCAAGTACAGTAAGTGTTGCACCTGTAAGCTCTGCACCGCTTGTGATATCTGTCTTTGTAAACTCAAAGGTTGTAGGAGTGTTTTTATACTCGCTGTTATATACAGCAGTCTTAACATCCTGTCCCTGATATTTTGTATCAAAGTTTACTGCTTCCTCATTTGTCACATATCCGGCAGGCTTTACAAGCTCCCTTGCAACATATTTTGCAAATGGATAATCCTTAACAAAAGCAATCTTTCCATTCTCATCAGATGTTGCCTTCTCAAGAAGTGTGCCTTTCTCGATAATTACCTTGCCATCAACATTCTTGATATCCTCGTCTGCATAAAGACCAAATACTGCACCTGCAATCGGTGTGTTATCTTCTGCATCAAGCTTAGTCACTGACATATCAAGCTTCTGTCTGTCATCTGAGAAAGTAAGGCTTTCCTTGATAACAGGTGTCTTATCATCCACATATGTGAATGTCACTTTCTGCTCATTCGGATTTAATACATATCCGTATGGAGCTTCCACTTCCACAACTCTGTACTGTCCAAGAGGAAGATTCTTAGCTGTTGCCTTTCCATCCTTGCCAGTTGTAAGAGTTGTCACAAGGTCTCCCTTGCTGTAATACTTAATGCGGTTTCCGTCTGCATCCTTCTGGTTGTCTGCTGTGTAAATATCCTCGGCAGCATAAACTTTGAATTTTGCTCCGGCAAGTGAGCCTTCCTTATAAACAAACTCTTTCTCATATGAGCTTGCAAGAAGTCCTCCCTTAAATCCGTCAAGTACCTCTCCCTTCTTTTCTACAGTCAGCTCTCCGACTGCAGGGGCATCGGAATATTCCACAGTAATGATTGCATCATTTGTATCACCATCTGTTTCAAATGCTGTATCAGTATCAACAGAGATGTTGACATACTTATCATTTACAACATATCCAAATGGTGCAGACACTTCCTCAATGCGGTAGTTACCGATTTTCAGTGCCTCCGGTAAGATTAAATCTCCGTCCTCATCAGTAAAGAATGAAGTATGCTCTACCTTTGACGGATAAGTTGTGTACTGCTTCACATATTCGTTCTTATCAATATTGAAGATCTTAAACTCTGCGTTTGGTACAAGTACTGTCTGCTTTGTATCGGAATCCTTCTTGATTACACGAAGCTTTGCAGTAAACTCCCTGTCAAGGAATACTCTCCATGTCTGAGGCTTGTCAGGATGATTCTCGCTGATTTTTACCTCAAATGGCTTGATTGTCTTCATGTTATGCGGAGTCTTTGACTCAACTACCACATAAATTCCATAAGGAATTGCAATGGAAACTGCATGTCCCTTATCATCTGATGTGATTGTTGTTGCTCCGTTTTCCCCGATTACTACCGGAGTTGCCTTGTCAAAGTCATAACTTCCATCTGCCTTTACAGGTAAAGATGATTTCAAATAAGCTGTGAACTCTGCACCTGCCAATAAGCCTGCTTCAGTATCATCGCCATTGTCAGATACCTTGATAAGCTGGAATGGCTGCTTGATGACCTGCTCTGCTGAGGTTGTGCTTCTTGATACCTCTGCTACAAGGTCTCCCTCATAGTCGCAAACTACATCGTGCTCCTCTTCGTCTAAAAGATACCCCTCTGATGGAGTGATTTCTTTCACATAATAGTTTCCAAGGTAAAGGTTATTGACCTCTGCCTCTCCATTCTTATCTGTTGTAAGTGTTGCTACAAGGTCACCTGCTTTGAATACGACTCCTGTTGCTCCGTCCGGATGCACGATATCGTTTCTTGCATAAAGACCATAAACTGCACCTTCAAGGCTTGCATCTCCCTGGGCAACTGCCTTGCCTGATTCCTTGTCTACCTTGTAGATATGAATCTTTGCTGTGGTTCTGTCATTTACAAATGTGTGACTGAATGATGCCTTTGCCTGTGTTTCAGGTAATACATTGAAATTGAAGCTGTAAACATCTTTACTGTTTCTGATATACGCATATGGTGCCTGTGTCTCTGAGACATAATATCCGTTAGAGATTGGCAGATCCACGCTGTAGCTTGCCTTTCCGTCCTCACCTGTAGTTACTGTCTCAAGAGCTGTACCCTTTGTCACAATAACCTGTCCGGCATAGTTTTTGATGTCATTTCCGGCATAAAGTGTGTACTTGCCACCATCAAGAGGATTCTCTGTGTCAGAGTCCTTCTTTACGACAGATACATCGGCTTTCTGTCTTGTATTCTCAATCGTAGTTGATTCATACTGTACTGTCACAGTCTGGTCCTTATACTCAACTGCTACTGTCTGAGGTGTGGTATTGATTGTATACCCGTCAATGCTCTTAATCTCAGTTACCACATAAGTTCCAAGATGAAGGTCAGATAATACCACCTGTCCGTCAGTTCCTGTTGTAAGGCTTTCTGCTACAACATCGCCAGCACTATACACCTTTGTACCATCTGCCTTGTAGATATCTGCTCCTGCTGTCACCTTAAATGTTGCTCCCGGAAGCTTCTTTTTCTCATAAATAAAGTTACTTCCATTCCATGAGCTGAGCACTTCACCTTCCTTGTAGATTGTGATTGCTCCAAGCTGCTCCTTATCTGTTGCAGAGATTCCGGTTGTCTGTCCCGCTCTTACAGTAAGAGTATGAACCTTACCGGAAAGAACATAGCCCTTTGGTGCTGTAATCTCTTTTACATAATAAGTGCCTGCGACAAGTGCAGCTGACTTTGCATATCCGTTTCCATCTGTTGTCATGGTCTGTACTCTGTTTGTGCATCCGCTGTCAGAATAGATTCCATAAACTGCACCGGAAAGCTTCACTCCGCTTGACTCATCTGTCTTTGTAAGCTCACCATATCCGATGTTCTCTGTCTTGACCTTGATATATGCTTTGACAGGATCTGCTGTCGGTCTTTCAGAAATAAACTCCTGATATCCGCTCTTTCCTGTAAGCCAGAATACACAGCTTGATGTTGTCTCAACCTTGCCAGCATTGGATGTGAATGTTCCTGTTGTAGCTGTGGTATTCACACTCGTTGAAGAGATTGTAATACTGTTGCCATTCTTATCAACAGAATATCCGCTGATGCCAAAATCAAAGTCTGATAAGACACCATTGCTGTCAGATAATGTTGCTTCAAATCTCTGACTTCCCTCATTCCACTTCAGCTCATAAGTTGGTGCCTCACTGGTTCTGCGTGATGCAAAACTTGGAAGTGTTGCATTGTAGGAGCTGCTGATATTGTCCCTGAGTCTCTCATAATAGCTGTATGAAGAATCAGGACTTGGTGCTGTGTTACAGAGCTTTCTTGCTGCCGAATCACCACTTCCGGTTCCAAAGATATCTGCTACAATAACCCATACCATTGCCTGAGTTGCGATATACTCATCGCACTGACTGTTGCTTGGTGCCGCCTTTTGTGTACTGTTAAACCCATAATAAAGGCAGTAACTTAAAAGCTTTCTCTGCTGTGCTGACATTGATGTGCTCGCATCATCGTAGCTGTTCATAAGCTGACCGCCATCTGCTCTTAATCCGAAATTCATACAATATGCAGAATTTCCGTCAAGAATTGAATACAGAATCTTGCCATGATTAAATCCGGGCTTTAGCTCACTTACTTCTCCGGAATTTTTGACTGATGCATTCCAGAACGCAATATTTGCCTGCGGACTGGCTGCAAATGCTGTTGTTCCATTCGTAAAGAGTGTTCCAACCAGTGTGAGCATAGCCATAAATCCTGCCATAAAACGCTTTAGTTTCTGTTTCATGTGCTCTTTCCTCCTTAATTTACGCATAAAAAAAGAAAGACATAAGTTTATGGCTTACATCTTTCTTCCTTCTGCTTCTATTCGTTTTTATTTATCTGTGACATCGAAACTCGTAATAGTCTGTGCCGCCTGTCGTGTAAACTCCATCATAACTGATGTAGAATACCGGATCTGTTTCCAAAAGTAACATACTTGCAATATATTCTGCGATTGCATCCTCAGAGGATAACCGCTGTCCATCAATGGTACTTGCTTTGTTGAGGTCTGTCTCTACAAACACACTATAATAAGAGCCTTCCATACCATCGTAAGGATAATACTCATTGTACTCTTCCTGCGTGATACTGCCATCATTCAAATGATTCTGTAAATTCTGCTGTGTGGTAATCATCCCTCCTGCCTGACACTTTGCTGTTGCAAGTGACACAACATTCTGTGGACTGTATGCCACGGATGCAGGCTGTGGATTGCTCACATTGTCTTTCGGACTGTCTGTAGTCTGACCACCATTACCTGCATTACTCTGATTTCCACCAGCTTCCTCATTATCATTTACAGGAGCTTTCTGTTCCGGCTCGTCATTCTGCTTTGGCTTTTCTTCCTGCTTTGAATCAGTTTCATTATCAGCGGACCGGTTATCTTCTTTATCAATCTTCTCTTCTGAATCTTTAACCTCGGCAATATCTTTCTCTGTCTCTTCACTTCCAACTTCGGTTGTGACCTCTGTGACAGCTTTCGTTGCCATTTCTACTTCTTCAGTTGGCTTTACGCTTTCCGTCTGTTTCTCTGTCTGATTATCAGCCTTTTCCTTACCACCATTACAGGCAGCCATTGAAAAGACCAGTACTGCGGATAATAAGATAATACTTATCTTCTTCATAGTCATCACCCATCCCTTCTCCGCAAGAGGGACGGGCTTTGTGTTCCGTGCCATCCACCCTTGCGGTGAACTATTTATCTGTAATGCACGGGACACATAGGACTGTCCCGTATTCTGTGCATCTTAAACTCCTTTCATTATACCAGCTCTCTTATTTTAAAGAAATACTGCATAAGTCGTCTGTTTTTCTTATAATTCAAGAATAAACCCTTTGCCTGCATATATGCTCACCTCCTCTCAGAATGTGCCCATTCTTACGAATGAAAGAAATACCCTTGCCACCATAGCGAATAGAAGAAGAATTATTCTGGCAAGTCCTAAGACCAGCTTCAAAGCTCCAAGAATTATCCTTAATATCCACTTGAGTATCTCTAAAATTACTGTTCCTACGGCTCCCATAACTCTTCTCATAATAATCAGTCTCCTTTCGACATCCATCCCATTGCAAGTCCTGCAACATCTGCATCGTCCATAACATCTTCTGTAGGTTCTAGTGCTTCACTATTGGCTGCCTGCATTATTACCGGCTGACCAACATTCATCCCGGATATCACTCCGCCTAACAGCCTTATGACCTCTTTCCTAGCCTCATTGGTTGCTGCTTCAATGACTTCTTCCTTAATGTCATCAATATCTTCTGACCGGATATATTCAGCCCTCTCTTTTTCCTTCTTCTTGATAACAAAGGTTTCTTTTCCATAATTATCAATGTAAAACTGAATCGCATCTATGATGAACTGGTTCTTAGATTTGAAAATCTTCGGATCAAGGTTCTGAATCACATCATTGATTTTCACATGCTGAGGATTGCTCATGTTAAGGCGGACAGAAGTTTTTACTTCATATTCAAGTCTTCTTCCCATCATCTGCCTCCTTATGATAATCGCTTAGTGCTTTTAAGTCCCATTGTGGCAAGCTGCTCATATCCTCTTGCATTTGCCTTTACATCAAGGTTATAGGAAATGTTCTTGGCATCGTGACTACCAAAATTCTTCATCACAACTGCCCCGCCACCGACAAATACAATCGGTGTAGTCTTTAAGTTATACCCAAACTCACGGATTGAGTTATATACCTTATCAACAAAATCCTCTATCTCTGCCTTGATAATGGCAAAGTATTCATCATCAATATCTGACCTGCCATATCGCATGATGTTCTGTATCTCTGACTCGTCTACCTCTCCGTTAAGCTGTCTTACACACTGTTCATTGATAGAACGCATACAGGTAATAAGACCTTTTGGTATCGTCACACACTTTGATTCATCCGGTGACTTGTTGATTACGGGCATAATGTCGATTGTCCAGCTACCGATATCTACTATCAGCGTTTTCTTTGCCATTGTAGGAATCTTGTCCACTACTGCTGCATAACACTGAGGGAATACTGCCACATCATCCATTTCAATATAATACGGCTCATTCTCATATTTGAAGCTTACACGCTTATTCTTTGTCAGGTACTTGATAAAATCATTCTTCTCTGCTCCAAACCTTGTAAGTGGTAGTCCTACGGCAAGGAATACCTTTGCCTCTGCAAGACCTCTTCTTTTAAGTTCCTTAGCAACTGCTGCAAGAGTGAGAAGATAAAAGCTGTCATCTTCGACCTTTGTATCCTTTACTTCCTGCCTCACAGTTCCAACCTTATAGAACTTTCCTTCATACTCAAGTACATCGCCGAAAAGTGCCGGAGTTGTTGTAATCTCCTTAACTCCTGTGACAAATACCTGAGAGATTGTTTTCATCATTGACCAGCCATGATCAATGCCGATTACTTCTAATTTGTTATTCATGTGTTTTGCACATCCTTTCTTCTTAAACAGCCACTTGAACATCTTAACCACCTACTTTCCTATCAGCTTTCGCATACAAGGAAAACAATAACCATTCCCCCGATAATACGGACAACCGACACATTCCGCTGGAAGCTTCTGTTCTTTTTTCTTAGATGGCTTACAACATGTTCCATTGGCACATCTGTTGTTATGTCCCCAGAAGAATCTACAATGCATACAATCTTTTAATTCTCTTTCAAGCTTTTCTTCTGGAGATACAAACCTGCGTTTCTTATGCTTATCTCTTTTTTCAACTGTTCCCACCAGAGCTCTCCTCCCTTCCAAGGAGTGATTGCTCTCTTATACTTTCCAATATCCTGTCCGACTCACCTGCCGTCCTTGCTAATGAATACAATACGATAAGAACAATAATTATAAATGCTATGCTAAATCCCATCATCACTTTATCCTCCTTCAAATTAGTTGCCATATAGACAAAATTTGAATTTGGAAGTGATATAGTCTACATGGCTATGCTTAATGCTAAGCATGTAGGTACACGATTTCTTCTTATGACCTACTGCCCCGTGTACAAGAAGATGTTATCATCTTCGGGAACAGGCACATGACGCATTTCAATTTTTGAAACACTATCTCCTCCCTTAGCCAGTTTTGAGGATAAGGACACACTCTCTGTCCTCTATGGGTTATTATCCTACGCAACATATTTATCTTTCCACGCTCTCAGAATCTCCTTCAACTTCTCGTCCTTCATTTCTCAATCCGTCAGACTACTAATGTGATAGCTGTAAGTTGGTTCATATGGTATATGCCCCGTATTTTCCTTATCAAAGTCATAATTCCTTTGATAGCCTGTTGCCATATTCACTTTTTTCGAGGTTTCCCTCGGATGAACATATACTATCACAGAACTTAAAAATCACCGATAGACAACACTGGTGTATTTTATTTTTTTTGCACCGAAATACGGTGTTTATTCTTATCATTCCAAATATGTGCAGGCAAAGGTCTTGATGGTTCTCTGAATTTTTCCAAATAACTCTCAAATATCTCTGTATTAATCAGAGCTGAATTACCGACTTTATAAACTGCTCCCGCCTCCTTTGCAAGAGTCATAATTCTTGTTTTTCCAAGCCCATATATAGCCGCACCTTCTACTGCATTTACATATTTCTTCATGATATCTTTCGTATTTGAATAACACTTATATGAATAACTCATTCTTCTGTCTCCTTTCCGTTAAATAATGGATGTTTCATCATCACCGGCATTTCTCGAAACTGTTCCATATACTCATCGAAAATATCCAAACTCACAAGAACAGTTCCAGAAGCACCATCACCCAATTTGTAAACTGCACCCGCAGCCCTAGCCATTTCAATCATACGATGTCTTCCAATACTATATATGACAGACGCTTCACCTAGTCTTACATATTTTTTCTCTATTACTTTCCCTGATATCGGGATCTTATATAAATGTTTCATAAAAGTCTCCATTCTTTCTCTATGTATCAGACTCGTCCTCGGAAGCCTGTATAAAGCCCCTGCTGCAGTCGCATAGGCAATAATCTCATTAGATGACAATTCAAATTCATCTGCTGCTTCAGCTTCTCTCAAATACCGCTTCGATATATTTCCGGAATGATAGCCTCTAATATCATGTTTTAATTGAACCGCCACTGACTTATTCCTCCACCTTAAACTGCTCTAAATACGAATCAAGGATTTCCGTATTCACTAAAACCATCTGATTTATTTTATAAATAGCTCCTGCCTCTTTGGCAATTTCCTGAAACTTGGACATTCCCATTGCATACAATTTGCATCCTTCCTTATATCTCACAAATTTCTGTGCCTTTAATCTGCTATCTTCGTAATCATATTTTTTTCTTTCTGCCATTTCTTACTCTCTCCTTTTCCGTAACGCAAAAAGGACACCTTTCTAAAATTTCTTTTAGAAAAGTGTCCTAAATTAGTGCATTATCAAATTTAACTTTCAAGCAGTAATATCTGAACTTATTCGCAAGTATTCATATCCGACTAACCATTTGTTGTCATTTTGTTGTCCTTTTGACACAGACACCTAAATTACAACTCTAGAAAGCCTTGATAAATTGCGGTTTTACGGCATTTCTACTTGTCGATGCTCTTCATCGTCGGGAACAATAATACATCCCTGATGGCAGGACTGTCTGTAAGTAACATAACAAGTCTGTCGATTCCGTAACCGATACCGCCTGTAGGTGGCATACCGATTTCAAGGGCATTTAAGAAGTCCTCGTCTGTGTGTTCTGCTTCTTCGTCACCTGCTGCCGCAGCTGCGTCCTGAAGTGCAAAACGCTCTCTCTGGTCGATTGGATCATTAAGCTCTGAGTAAGCGTTACACATTTCCCATCCGTTTATAAATAACTCAAAACGTTCAACTTTCTCAGGATCTGTTGGTTTCTTCTTGGTAAGAGGAGAAATTGCAATCGGATGATCCATTACGAATGTAGGCTGGACAAGTTCTTTTTCACAATATTCCTCAAAGAAAAGATTAAGGATATGACCCTTGTTGTGTCTTTCTTCATATTCGATATTATGCTCTTTTGCAAGTGCCTTTGCTTCTTCGTCTGTCTTAACTGCATCGAAGTCAATTCCTGCGTATTTCTTGACACAGTCTGTCATTGTAATACGCTCGAATGGCTTGCCAAAATCAATTTCAATTCCGTTGTATGTGAATTTGGTTGAACCGCATACTTTTTCGGCAAGATAACGGAACATGCTTTCTGTAAGTTCCATCATGCCATTGTAATCTGTGTATGCCTGATATAATTCCATAAGTGTAAATTCAGGGTTATGTCTGGTGTCAACACCTTCATTACGGAATACTCGTCCGATTTCGTATACTCTTTCAAGACCGCCAACAATAAGTCTCTTTAAGTATAACTCAAGAGAAATACGAAGCTTAACATCCTCGTTAAGGGCATTGTAATGTGTCTCGAAAGGTCTTGCCGCAGCTCCGCCCGGATTTGCCACAAGCATAGGTGTCTCAACTTCCATAAAGTCACGTCCTGCAAGGAAATTACGGATTTCCTTGATAATCATTGAACGTTTGATAAATGTATCTTTAACTTCCGAATTCATAATAAGGTCAACATATCTCTGACGATATCTTGCGTCTGTATCTGTTAAACCATGGTATTTTTCAGGAAGTATCTGTAAGCTCTTTGACAAAAGAACGATTTCTGACGCATGGATAGAAATCTCACCTGTCATTGTTCTGAATGCAAAACCTTTTATTCCAAAAATATCACCGATATCCGATTTCTTAAAATCTGCATAAGAATCTTCACCGACGCCGTCTTTTGATACATATACCTGGATGTTGCCTTTAAGATCCTGGATGTTGCAGAAAGATGCTTTACCCATAACTCTCTTAAACATCATTCTTCCTGCGATTGTAACATCAATAGGACTGGCATCCATTATTTCACGCTTTGCATTATAATCGGCTTTAAGTGTCTCTCGCTTCTGCTGTTCGTCAAGTCCCTCAACATCAGGTTCAGGCCTGCCTGCAAGAAGCTCATTTTCATGGGCTGTGTATAATTCCTTTACATCTGATGTGTGATGTGTAACGTCATATTTGGTAATTTCAAAAGGATTTTTTCCTTTTTCAACCAGATCCGCCAATTTATCTCTTCTAATCTGAAGAAGTCCGTTAATGTCCTGATTCTGTGTGTTATTATCTGCCATACTAACTCCTAAAACTATTCTCTGGTAACGTTAATTACTTTGTACTTCATTATTCCGGATGGTGTCTCTACTTCAACTTCGTCCCCTGCCACCTTACCTATTAAAGCCTTGCCAAGCGGAGCTTCATTAGAAATCTTGTTTTCAAGGCTCTTAGCTTCTGTTGAACCTACAAGCTTGAAAACCAGTTCTTCATCAAATTCACAGTCATACACTGTAACTGTACTTCCAAGGTTAATTACACCTGCACCGAATTCATCATCAGCAACTTCTGCATTCTTTAATATTTTCTCAATTTCTTCAATTCTTGCTTCAATATCTCTCTGCTCATCTTTAGCAGCATCATATTCGGCGTTTTCTGAAAGGTCACCCTGTTCTCTGGCTTCCTTAATTTTCTGGGCAACTTCTTTTCTTCTGTTTACCTTCAGGTCCTGAAGTTCATCCTCTAATTTTTTGAGACCTTCGTAGGTCATTAAATTTTTCTTTTCTGCCATAATCTGACTCACCTTTCCCATTTATACTAATAATGCAACTCTGCATACATTATCACATAACAATTCATAATATTATAGAATATAAAAAAATCATTTGTCAATCATTCTTTTATCCAACAGGCTAAATAATTCCTGCAATGTCTCTGTGTGATTAACTTCATCCCTTAATGCTGCACAGTTATGCAGTCCCGTTGTATACCAGGACACATGTTTGCGCATTTCCCTGACTACCATATATTCAGGTTTGTACTCTGTCATAAGTGTTGCATGTTTTTTTATCATATCCTTAATCTCTGTAAGGGACGGTCTTGCCGGTATCACATCACCGTGGATTGCCGCTTTAATTTCCCTAAAAAGCCATGGGTTACCTTTTGCCCCACGACCAACTGCGATTCCGTCGCATCCTGTATAATTAAACATCTTCAGGGCATCTTCTGATGAAAATATATCACCATTGCCAAAAACAGGTATCTTTACCTTATCTTTGACTGCTGCGATTATATCCCAGTCTGCTTTGCCGGAATAGAACTGTTCCCTCGTTCGTCCGTGAACCGTAACGGCTGCCGCCCCGGATTCCTCCATTATGTGGGCGAACTCCACCGCATTTACATGTTCCTCGTCAAAACCTTTTCTGAACTTCACTGTAACGGGTTTCGTAATTTTTTTTACCATTGTATTGACTATTTTACCTGCCAGAGAGGGATTTTTCATTAATGATGAGCCTTCGCCGTTATTTACAATTTTAGGTACGGGGCAGCCCATATTAATGTCAAATGCTGCAAATCCCAATGGTTCCAGTCTAAGGGCAATGTCAGCCATAATCTCCGGGTCTGAACCGAAAAGCTGTAATGCCGATGGTGCTTCCTCCGGCAAAGTCTGCAACAGAATATCGGTGTTTTTGTTATTGTAAAGAACCGCTTTGGCACTTACCATCTCGGTAACCATGTAGTCACAACCCATCTCCTTGCAGATAAGCCTGTAAGGAAGGTCCGTCACCCCAGCCATGGGTGCCAGCATTACCGGTCTGTCAAATTCCATTGTTCCTATTTTCATTCTATATCTTCTCCAAGGAAAAATACCTTATAATACATTTCAAGAGCCTGAAAAGTCTCTGATTTGTCCTTCTGAAGCTGTTTGACCTTAAGGCCTGCTCCTATTTCATCATAAAGCAAATCTCCTTCATCTGCCTCTGTCCTGATTAAAAGATTGCCTTCCTCATCAAATTCAAGGATGATAATTCCTCCGATATCCTCAGTAAAAAGAACACACATTATTTTAAGTTCATCCTTAATCGAATCCGGAAGTGCCCCGAAGTCCTCATTAAGATAAAATTTCTTATCGTAAGAGCTTGCGGCACATAATACATCTAAATCTTCTTTCATTCAACAATTCTCCTAAACATAGCCATAAATGCCTCTTATTGAAACTTCCCCCGCCATTATTTTTTCTATATTACCATTATCGTCCTTTACAAGAAGTTCCCCATCCGTGTCAATACCGATTGCAACACGTTTGATACGGCTGTCTCCTTCTATTATGTAGACTTCTTTATTCCGGTTTACCAAGAGCTTCTCATACTCGTCTTTTATTCCGGACAAATTGCCATCCTTACAAAAGATTTCATAATATTTTTCAAAATATTTGCCAAACTTTGCAACAATACTGCTTCTTCTTACTTTAGTTCCGCCTGCAATATAAAGTGACGTTGCCTTATCCTCAAGTTCTGCCGGAAAAGATTCCATATTAACGTTAATTCCAATTCCTATAACCACATAATTGATTGTGGTCATTTCAGCACTCATTTCCGTTAAAATTCCAACCACCTTACGGCTTCCTATTACAATATCATTAGGCCACTTTATCTCCGTATTAAGGCCGGTGACATCCTTAATTGCTTTAGCCACGGCAAGAGCTGTAACAAGTGTAATCATTGACGCCTTATATGGTGGTAAATCAGGCTTTACGGCAAAAGACATCCATATTCCCGTCTTTGCCGGAGATTCCCAATGTCTTTCCTTACGGCCTCTTCCAAGTGTCTGTTTCTCCGCTATTGCAAGCATCCCCGGAATAAATTCTTTTTCCGCCTGCCTTTTTATCTCGCTGTTCGTTGAATCAATCACATCAAAATATGATATCTTTCTTCCAAACCATTTTGTCTCAAGCCGGCTTTGTATCTCATCAGATAACAAAACATCAGGACAGGAAACAAGCCGGTAGCCCCTGTTCCTGACTGCTTCTATGACATATCCGGCTTCTTTAAGAGAATTAATTGCCTTCCATATCGCAGTCCTTGAAACGGAAAGTTTTCCGCAAAGTTCCTGTCCTGATACAAAATCATCGCTTTCTTTAAGCATTGCAAGCACATGTTCTCTCATCTTCTCAACCTCCTATGGCAAGATAACTTACGTAAGCAACTACAAAAAGTATAACTGCTACTACTTCCGAAATGATTCCTGAAACCTTTCTGTCGGTCATAAGGTATTTAATTCCGGTCATCATGTTCATAAGTCCGCCTATTGAAAAAATAATATGGAACATCCATTTATTCTTACCGGTATTAATAAATACAAAAACGGTAAGAACAATTGCCGCAATGCCAAATATTACATTTAACACGTCTATTATAAGACGCACAACTTTCTGAAAATTATTTTTACCTGAACGCATTAAGGGTAACCTCTCTTCCTACCCTCGCATTTTACTATAAAAACTATAATGTTGCAACCATCACGGCTTTAATAGTATGCATTCTGTTCTCTGCTTCATCAAAAACAACTGATTGTGGCGATTCAAACACTTCATCAGTTACCTCAAGCTCGGAAAGGCCGAATTTTTCATATACTTCCTTGCCAACCTTAGTCTTAAGGTCATGAAAAGCCGGAAGACAGTGCATAAAAATCGCATCCTTTGAAGCATTGTCCATTGCTTTCTTATTAACCTGATATGGTGAAAGCTCTTTAATTCTTTCTGCCCATACTTCATCAGGTTCACCCATTGATACCCAGACATCGGTGTAGATTACATCGGCATCCTTTGTTCCTGCATCAACATCATCTGTAAGCGTTATTGTTGCGCCTGTCTTGGCCGCAATCTCTTTACATTCTTTAACAAGTGCCTCATCAGGAAAATAATTTCTGGATGTGCATGCCGTAAAGTGCATACCAAGTTTCGCACTTACTATCATGAGTGAATTACCCATATTGTATCTTGCATCACCCATATATGTAAGCTTAACGCCTTTTATTCTGCCAAGTTTCTCTTTAATTGTAAGTACATCTGCTAACATCTGTGTAGGATGGTATTCGTTGGTAAGACCGTTCCACACAGGAACTCCTGCATATTTTGCAAGTTCTTCCACAATTTCCTGTCCGAAACCACGATATTCAATACCGTCAAACATTCTTCCAAGGACTCTTGCTGTATCGGCAATGCTTTCTTTTTTACCAATCTGCGAACCTGATGGATCAAGATACGTTGTTCCCATTCCGAGGTCATGTGCTGCCACTTCAAAAGAGCATCTGGTTCTTGTACTTGTCTTTTCAAATATGAGTGCAATGTTTTTGCCTGCGTGCATATCTGTTGTAAGTATGCCCTTTTTCTTCTTATCCTTAAGTTCTGCCGCAAGGTCAACCATATAAAGTATCTCTTCCGGTGTAAAGTCCTTAAGTGTCAAAAAATTACGTCCTTTTAAGTTCATAATGTTACCTTCTTTATTTTGTCTCTTCGTTCTTGCCGATTTCAACAACCGACTTGACAAGTCCTGCAATTGACTGTATCTCAGATGGAATTATAATCTTCGTTGCTTTTCCGTCTGCTGCCTTAGCAAATGCTTCAAGGCTCTTTAATGTGATAACAGCTTCATCTGCACCTGCTTCACGGATATACTTAATACCTTCTGCATTAGCCATCTGTACGGCTCTGATTGCTTCAGCCTGACCTTCAGCTTCACGGATTGTAGCTTCCTTCTTAGCCTCAGCTCTTAAGATTGCTGACTGCTTCTCTGCTTCTGCTTCAAGGATTGCTGACTGCTTCTTACCTTCTGCTACGGTAATATTGGCTTTCTTTTCACCTTCAGCTCTTGTTTCCATCTCACGACGTTCACGTTCTGCCTTCATCTGTTTTTCCATGGCATTCTGGATTTCTGCCGGTGGTATGATATTCTTAAGTTCAACTCGGTTGACTTTGATTCCCCATGGGTCTGTTGCTGTATCAAGGGCAAGTCTCATCTTAGTATTGATGATTTCTCTTGATGTGAGTGTCTGGTCTAATTCCAGCTCACCGATTATATTACGGAGTGTTGTAGCTGTAAGGTTCTCAATAGCCATAATAGGATGTTCAACACCGTATGCGTAAAGCTTAGGGTCTGTTATCTGGAAAAATACTACCGTATCAATTCTCATTGTTACGTTATCCTTTGTGATAACAGGCTGTGGTGCGAAATCTACTACCTGTTCCTTAAGGCTCATTCTTGCTGTAGGGCGGTCAATGAAAGGTGCTTTAAGGTGGATACCTACACCCCATGTTCTTTTATAAGCTCCAAGTCTTTCAAGAATTACCGCATGTGCCTGTGGTACAATTCTGATGCACGATGCAATAATTATTAATAAAACTATTGCAACGATAATAGTGGTTACCGCTCCTGCAGATACTGTTGATTCTAATAATGTCATTTTTTTGTCTCCCTTTTAGTTTTATTGTACTATTAATTTTACGCCTGAAACGGCTTTAATTTCAACCACTTCACCCGGTTCAATTATCTTATTGCTGTCTTTTGACCTTGCTGTCCAGGTAAGTCCGTTTATAAATACGGCTCCGGTCTCATCAATATTGTTGATTTTTTCGGTTACTTTGGCTTTTTCTCCGATAAGACTGTCAATATTCGTCTTAACATGGTTCTTTTTCATTGCCTTATCAAGTACAGGACGGGCAAGAATAAGAAGTGCCAGTGATATAACGAAAAAGCTAACCGCCTGTGCTGCAAAAGGTGCCTTGCACAAATTGAGTATTAAAGCAACTACTGTGCCTCCTGCAAACCATATAGTTGTAAGGCTTGTGGTTGCTATCTCAATAACCAGAAACAGGATAAGTGCACCCAGCCAGCCATAAATAATATATTCCATATGCCACACCTCCAGTCATTTTAATATGTGTAGAAACAATGGTTATTAACGATTGTATATCCTTTATATTTTGTAAAATCAGCTTTTTTTACATTAATGAAGAACAAGAGATCACCGATATTATTTTCACCGGCAAGTGCTTTCAATGCCGAATCATAACAGCCTCTTAAATTAAGCTCCTCGTTGCTCTTATTGAGGACTGCCTGGAATCTTGCGGATGGAACTCCGTTTTCACTTACACCTGAGAACTGACCCGGTGCATACACAACAGAAGTAATCGTATTCTGTGAAAATCTCGATGAAAATACACGGTTAAGAACAACATTGGCTACCGCGAGCTGTCCTTCTGAAGGTTCCCAGCCTGACTCCCAGTATATAATAGCTGCTAGTAAATGCAGTTCCTCTGCAGATACAGTGTAAGCTCCTCTTGTGGTTGTCTGCTGCTTAATGGCATTCTGTGCCGCTGTTGCCTGTGCCGCCGCTGCCTGTGCTGCCGCTTCTTCTGCAGCTTTTCTTGCTGCTTCGGCTCTTTCTTCTTCCTTGATGGCTTCTATTTCAGCCATTGATACTGCTTTTGAAAGATTATAACTTACATCAAATGAATCATTACTTATATAACCAAAGCCATTATCACATGATATTAGGGTATAATTTCCATTCTCCTCATAAGCATCTATCTCCGCTCCTTTTTCAAGAGTTGAAATAACTGCTGCTGAATTGTCTGCTTCTGCATATACATTAATCATATCTGCATTAACTTTAGCCTGCTTATTACCGATTACTGAGGCAATAACCTCTGCCTCACTGTCAAAAAGAACGTCTACATTACGTATATAGCCGGTTACTTTACCTGACTGTATCTTGCTCCATTCTTCTCCCCGTTCAAGGACATCGGCCTCGCTTCCGGAATACATAATTCCTACAGGTTCGGATTTAAGATCCGGTTCGGAGTAAATTATAAGTTCTTCAAGAGTATATGATACTACTTTATTATCATATGACGATTTTACTTTACTTTCTTCCATTTCCTGGGAAATGTCTTTTAAAGATGATGTGTTGCGGTATACCACATTAAGTTCTGTGGAAATAATTTCTTCTGTGTATGCTGCATCTTTATCGCTGACAGATGTGTCCTGCACATTGCGTTCTGCTAACTGTATGCTTGTTTTATTGTCTTCATGTTTTCTCTCATTAAGGAATGCCAGCTGCATTATTAACAGTAAAATTATTACCGAAAGAACAGCCGTCTTTCTTGATTTTGATTTCATGATAACCTCCATTGTAATTGTTACAAATTTGTTACATAAACAGATACATTTTATCAGACTATACCATAAATGTCAAATTTACGGTTGAATATGCCTTTGTCTCATTGCTTCATACAGGATAACTGCCGTGGAAACCGCTGCATTTAATGATTCAAGTTTACCTTCCATAGGTATTTTGATTCTTACGTCTGCTTCCTTTGAAAGTTCCTCTGTAAGCCCGTTTCCTTCATTACCAATCAAAACAGCCATCGGCACCTTCATATCTTCTTCGTAATAATAATTCCTGCCTTCAAGGTGTGCGGCGAATACTTTTATATTCTGCTGTTTTAAACTATGGATGGCTGCTACAACATCTTCTGAATACACAAACGGCATTCTGAAAAGCGAACCCATTGTTGAACGTATTGTTTTGGGATTATATATGTCAACGGTCTTATCCGACATAATTATGCCTGTAGCACCCGCACCCTCTGCTGTTCTTATAATTGTTCCCAGATTACCGGGGTCCTGTATGTTTTCCAGAACTACAAGCATAGGTACTTTGTCTTTTTTGAACAAATCCTCTATATCATATTCAAGCATTTTAACAACTGCCAATATTCCCTGTGGGGTTTTCGTATCAGACATCATTTTAAAAACATTATCCGCTACTATCTCATATCGGTAATCACAAAGCATTTCCTTGTTATCATACGCGAAGCTCTCTGACGCATATATTTTAACAATTCTGTCTTTAGGAATCTCCACAAACATCCTTATTCCTTCAATAACAAAAAGTCCGCGTTCCTTTCGTACCCCGGACTTTTTGATTAAATTCATAACATCTTTAATTTGTGAATTACCTGTACTTGTAATCAATATAAATTCCTATCTGCAAAGTAATTTGCTTACTTCATACATATGTGCATCAACATCCTTAGTCATTGCAAGAGCTTCGTCAATGTCATAATCTACAAATTCGCCATTCTTATATGCTACAACTCTGTTGGTCTTTCCTTCCGCAAGGAGGTCAACTGCCATTGAGCCCATCATTGATGCATATACACGGTCCTTACATGAAGGGCTGCCGCCACGCTGCATATGTCCGAGGATTGTTGCTCTTGTCTCAATGCCTGTAGCTTCTTCAATTCTCTTAGCCATAGATGATGAATGTCCGACACCTTCTGCATTAACAATAATATAATGTTTTTTGCCTTTTTTCTTATTCTCAATTATCTTTTCGATAATCTTCTCTTCGTTAAAATCATACTTGCCAGGAATAAGAATATCTTCGGCACCATTAGCAATACCACACCATAATGCGATATGGCCTGCATTTCTTCCCATAACTTCAATGATTGAGCATCTCTCATGCGAAGTTGAAGTATCTCTTATCTTGTCAATTGCTGACATTGCCGTATTAATTGCTGTATCAAAACCGATTGTGTAATCCGTACATGCAATATCAAGGTCGATTGTTCCGGGAACACCGATTGTATTGACACCGAGTGCGGATAACTTCTGTGCACCCTTAAATGAACCGTCACCACCGATAACAACAAGTCCGTCAATGCCGTGTTTCTTACAGATGTCTGCACCCTTCTTCTGATATTCAGGATCTACAAATTCGAGACATCTTGCTGTATAGAGGATTGTACCACCTCTGTCAATTGTATCTGATACGCTTGTAGCGTCCATATCAATAATCTCTTCGTTAAGAAGACCATTATAACCTTTTAAAATTCCTTTTACGTTAATTCCTTTTGCTAAAGCAGTTCTAACAACTGCACGGGTAGCTGCATTCATTCCAGGTGCATCTCCACCACTTGTAAGAACTCCGATAGTCTTAACTGCATTTGCCATCTTTTTCTACCTCCAATGTAATAATTATTGTAATTTTATTCTACTTTCAGTTATTTTTCAATAGATTTTTCAACAACTTTGACATTTTTTTCACCGGATAATTCCGTGAGTCTGCCAATCATTGCCGAATCCGCCTTTATTGTCATGGAAAGAGGCATTTTCTTAACTGCCTTTTCTTTCTCAAGATATACTATAACACGGTCATTTCCGTCAGATGTATTAATTATGGCATACAATTCCTGTTCTTTTGCAAGATAACTTTCTTTATCCGGAAATTTTATCCAACATTCCTTCGGTATCTGTGAAAAAGGAATTATACTGTCACATATTACTTTGCCGCCTGTTTCTTCATCCACTTTGACATGTCCTTTTACAAACACTTTATCGTCGGCCTCAATATATTTTCTGTTATCCCTGTATACTTTTGGAAAAACAATAACCTCAACGGTTCCGACCCGGTCTTCCAATTTAAGAAAAGCCATATTCTGCCCTTGGCGTGTGTTTTTTACACTGCACTCGGCAATCATGCCACCTACAATAACACGTTCGTCATCATTTACCTTTGGCATTCCGGTCTCATCATCCGGAATGAAATCCGCTGTGGTACAGGTTACATTTTTATTCAGAAGTCCTTCATACTCATCAAGGGGATGTCCGCTGGCGTATATACCAAGCACTTCTTTTTCCATTGCTAAAAGCTCACTCTTTGTATATTCGCCTACATCAGGAATTGTTATTTCATCAGGTTTCTCATCAGGTGCAAACATATCAAAAAGCGACATCTGCCCTGAAATCTCGGTTTTTCGTTCGGAGCTGACCTTGTCCATAATGTCACCATATACGAGCATCATCTGTTTACGCGTCAGTCCGAAGCTGTCAAACGCTCCCGATTTGATAAAACTTTCCACGGTTCGTTTATTAACTTCTTTTCCCGAAAGCCTTGATATAAAATCCTTAATATCTTTAAATCTGCCGCCGTTTGCGCGTTCTTCAACAATAGCTTCTATTACCGGTCTTCCGAGACTCTTTATCGCCGAAAGTCCGTATCTGATGCTTGAATCCGAGGCTGCGGTAAAAGTTCCCTCCCCTTCATTAATATCCGGCGGAAGAATTTCTATTCCCATATTGCGACAGGTTACGATATATTGTGCAACTTTTGTTGTATTATCAAGCACGCTTGTCATAAGTGCTGCCATAAATTCAACAGGATAATAATATTTAAGATAAGCTGTACGGAATGCTACAAAGGCATAACATGCTGCATGTGACTTGTTGAAAGCATATTTTGCAAAATCCATCATAGTATCGTAAATATGGGAAGCCACACTCTCATCTATTCCTTTTGCAATACAGCCTGCAACATTTTCTTCTTCATTTCCGTATATAAAATTATGACGCTCTTTTTCCATTACCGCCTGTTTTTTCTTGGACATTGCTCTTCTTACAAGATCACTCCGGCCAAGCGTATATCCGGCCAGATCCCTTACTATCTGCATAACCTGTTCCTGATATACAATACATCCGTAGGTTTCCTTTAAGATTGGCTCAAGTTCTTTACAGGCGTAAGTTATTGAGGTCTTATCATTTTTGCCGGCAATATACTGTGGTATAAAGTCCATAGGTCCCGGACGATAAAGGGAAATACCGGCAATAAGGTCTTCTATTCCGTCGGGCTTAAGCTCCTTCATAAAGTTTTTCATTCCCGTACTTTCAAGCTGGAACACGCCCTCTGTCTTACCTTGTCCTATCATTTCAAGGACATTTCTATCATTGTAATCTATTTTACTTATATCAAATGACACGTCTCCACGCTTATTGATAAGTCTTTCGGCATCCTGGATTACTGTAAGTGTCCTAAGTCCCAGAAAATCCATTTTAAGTAATCCCAGTTCTTCGATTGTTGTCATTGTAAACTGGGTTGTTATCGTTCCGTCTGAGGCTCTTGATAATGGTACAAATTCGTCAAGCGGCCTTGAACCGATTACAACACCTGCTGCATGCATTGATGTGTGTCGCGGCAGTCCTTCCAGTCTTTTGCATATATCTATAAGATATTTTACTTCCGGTTCCGTTTCATAGCGTGTCCTGAACTCATTGTTGGCGTTAAGTGCTTTGTCAAGGGTCATACCTATTTCGTTAGGTATCATCTTTGAAAGACTGTCAGTCACTGAATACGGCATATCAAGAACACGTCCAACGTCTTTGATAACTCCTTTTGCAGCCAGGGTACCAAAAGTTACTATCTGTACTACACGGTCTTTTCCGTATTTTTTCATTACATAATCTATAACTTCCGGTCGTCTTTCATAGCAGAAGTCAATATCAATATCCGGCATTGAAACACGTTCAGGATTGAGAAATCTTTCAAAAATAAGATTATATTTTATAGGGTCAATATCTGTTATTTCAAGGCAGTATGCAACAATGGAACCTGCTGCCGAGCCTCGCCCCGGTCCTACTGCTATGCCATTGCTTTTTGCATAGTTAATAAAATCCCATACGATAAGAAAATAATCCACATAACCCATTTTTTTGATTACCGATAATTCATAATCAAGTCTTTCTTCAAGTTCTGCGGCGCGTTCTCCGTATCTTTTTACAAGACCCTCCATACAAAGATGTTCAAGATAAGATTCTGAAGTAAAGCCCTCAGGGACATCATATTTAGGGAGTTTTGTTACGCCGAATTCTATCTCGACATTACAGCGTTTTGCAATCTTATGTGTATTATCAAGAGCCTGCGGAGCATAAGAAAACAGTTCCCTCATCTCTTCTTCAGATTTAAGATAATACTGTCCTCCCTCATATCTCATTCTGTCCTCGTCATTGACTTTTTTGCCTGTCTGAATGCAAAGAAGTATATCATGAGCCTCCGCATCATCCTCATATGTATAATGGACGTCATTGGTAGCAACAAGCTCAATATTAAGTTCCCTGCTCATTCTGACAAGAAGCCTGTTAACCAACTTCTGTGTGGGTATTCCGTGGTCCTGTAATTCAAGGAAATAATTGCCTTTTCCAAATATTGCTTCATATTTAAGTGCTGCTTTACAGGCTTCTTCATAAAGATTTCTTGCAAGAAGCTTCTGCACCTCTCCTGCAAGGCATGCGCTTAAGCATATTATTCCCTCGGAATACTCCTCAAGGACTTCATAATCCACTCTGGGTTTATAATAAAAACCGTCAACAAAACCTTTAGACACAATTTTCATAAGGTTAGCATATCCGGTATTGTTTTCTGCAAGTAAAATCAAATGGTAATATCTGTCATCACTTATTCCCGGTTCTTTTTCAAAACGGGAGCCCGGTGCTACATATACCTCGCAGCCAAGAATCGGCTTGATTCCCACATTACGGGCTGCCCTGTAAAAATCAATCACACCATACATTACACCGTGGTCCGTTATGGCAAGGCTGTCCATTCCAAGTTCCTTTGCCCTTGCTGTTATTTCTTCAATTTTTCCCGAGCCGTCAAGAAGGCTGTATTCCGTATGTACATGTAAATGTGTAAATGACATAAATACCTCCAAAAAACTGCTGCACCATCCGGTACAGCAGTTCATATATTACATATTACTTTGCGCTTAAGTATTTTTCAATTTCTGCAATAGCATCATTTTCATCGTTTCCGGCAGCACTTACAAGCACTTCTTCTCCGGCATCAAGTCCTAATGTCATCATTCCCATAATGCTCTTTGCATTAACTTTTTTGTTACCAACCTCAACATAAATGGAACTTTCAAACTGACTTGCAACCTGTACAAATACTGCAACCGGTCTTGCTTCTAATCCTGTTGAAATCTCAATTTTCATGTTTTTCGTTATCATTAATAATTCCTCCTGGTGCCATACCATTTTTTTCTCTGAGACTGTCTGCTATCTGGCTTATCTTTCTAAGTCTGTGATTTACTCCTGATTTACCAAGGGGAACTGATAACATTGTTCCCAAATCTTTTAACGGAGTATCCGGATATTGTAGTCTTATCTTTGCTATTTCACAAAGACCGTCCGGAAGGCTGTTAAGCCCCATATGATCTCTTATATAGCAAATATCCTCTGTCTGTTTTACCGCTGCATGAATAGTCTTGTTAAGGTTAGCTGTTTCGCAATTCACCTGACGGTTCACAGAGTTACGAACCTCCTTAAGCACCCTGACATTTTCAAGATCCATTAAGGCTATGCGTGCACCCATTACATTAAGCATATCAACTATCTGGGCACCCTCCTTCAGGTATACCACATATGATTTACGTCTTTCAACGATTCTTGCATCCAGATGAAAAGCATTCATCGCATCCGCTATCTGGGAGGCTTTTTCCTTTCCTGAAGATACAATTTCAAAGTGATACGATTTCTCAGGATCCGATAGTGACCCTCCTGCAAGAAATGCTCCTCTTAAAAATGCTCTTTTGCAGCACATGCTGCTTATACCCATAATACTTACCAGGGATAAATCCCTGTTAATACTGCCATCCACATCCATCAGCTTGGTTGCAAGAAGTATTTTAATTGCAACGTCTGAATCTTTCACCCATATGGTATATACAGTATTGCCCGTTTCACGGTTTCTCCTGACCGTTGATCCGGTTATATATGAAAACGCTTTACATATCAGCCTCTGGCATTTACTTACCACAGCCATCCTTTCGGACTGTATCCTGATACAATGTCTTCCGTGACAGTCTGTATATATATCACCATTCATACTGATAATTGCAGCGATTTCCGCTATTTGACAATGTCTGGCTCCCGGCACAACCGTTACCAGCTCATCTTTTACTTTGTGAGAAAAAGACATAACCATTTTCCTCTATCTTTTAGTCTTGGTATCGAGATTAATATCTCTATGGTCTATCTTAATACCATATTCCCCGCCCTCAAGTCTGTTATATAACTCATTGGCAAGGGTAACTGATCTGTGTCTCCCACCTGTACATCCTATGGCAATTACAAGTCTGTTCTTGCCTTCAAGTATATAATTAGGAATAAGGAATTCTATCATATCGGTAAGTTTCTCAAGAAACTGATGTGCTATGTCAAATCCCATAACATAATCCTTGATAGGCTTATCATTGCCGGTAAGAGGCTTCAGTTCATCAATGTAATACGGATTAGGAAGAAAACGTACATCAAACACAAGGTCCGCATCCTCCGGAATTCCATACTTAAATCCAAATGAGAGAATTGTTACCATAAGGTTTTTAAAATTCTCATCATCTACGAATATTTTTTCAAGTTCCTGCTTAAGATCCCTTGTAAGCAATGTACTTGTATCTATAATATAATCTGCCTTATCCTTGATAAAGGCAAGTTCTTCTCTTTCTTTTTGGATACCCTCTATGACACGATGGTCTCCTGCCAGAGGATGATTACGTCTTGTCTCTTTATAACGCTTTACAAGGACTTCGTCATCGGCATCCAGAAAAAGGACTTCATATTCGTACTTTCTGTGCTGCATACGCTCAAGCACCTTAGTGAGATCCGAAAATGTATCGCCTACACGCACATCAACTCCGATTGCAATATTAACCTGTCTGCTGCTTGCCATAGCAAGTTCCACAAATTTCAAAACAAGTTCCACAGGAAGATTGTCAACGCAATAATATCCGGCATCTTCCAATACTTTAAGTGCAGTTCTTTTTCCTGCTCCCGACATTCCTGTTACTATTACAATTTTCATAATCATCTCTCCATGTATAAAGGTAGCAACAAACTTAATTATTACAACATATTACACCTTTCGTCAAGTGTTCCCACTAAAATCTCCCAATAATCTTACTTCAGGCTCTAGTTTTATACCTGTTTTTTCCAGAACCGTATCTATTACAAGATTAATGGTATCATATATGTCTCTGGCTGTTGCGTTGTTTCTGTTGATAATAAAGCCTGCATGTTTTTTTGAAACCTCGGCACCGTTGACGCCTTTCCCTTTAAGTCCGCATTCTTCAATAAGCCTGCCTGCAAAATCTCCCTCCGGTCTTTTAAAAGTACTTCCCGCACTTGGATATTCAAGAGGTTGTTTTTCTTTACGCTTTTCTAAGAGTTCATTGACTTTATGCGTCATTTTCTCCACATCGCCTTTGCACAGTTTCATTTCTGCCGACAGGATTATCTCCTGTTTCCGTATAAAAATGCTGTTTCTGTATGACAGTTCCATTTCACCCTGCTTATATTCATGGGTATTGCCCTGTCTGTCAATCGTTATGACTTTCGTAAGCACATCTTTCATCTCACCGCCGTATGCGCCTGCATTCATATAACATGCGCCCCCAAGTGTTCCCGGTATTCCTGCCGCAAATTCCAGTCCCGAAAGAGAATGTCTCCTTGCCGTATTAAAAAGCCTGGCAAGTGAAGTTCCCGCTTCTGCCGTAATCCTGTCACCGTTTACGGTTATATTGCCCAGGTCACGCCCAAGCATTATTATCATTCCGTCGTAGCCTTTATCTGATACCAGTAAATTGCTTCCATTCCCGATAACATAATATGGTATTTTGTATTCTTCTGCTGCCAGTATATATTTTTTTATATCCTCTGCCCTATAAGGCACCACAAAATATTTTGCCGGTCCACCCACTTTAAAAGTGGTGTGGTCCGACATCATTTCATTGCAAAATATACACTCTTCTCCGGCAATACTTTTTATTGCGGATAAAAAATCCATAAAAGTTCCTCCATTTTATACGGATTATAATACAAGCTTTGCTGCACCGTAAATACCTGCACTGTTTCCGAGAGTTGCAAGTTTAATCGGTGTTTTTCTGCACTGATGGAATGCTTTTTCAACATAATATCTGCTGATTGCATCAATAAGGAAATCTCCTGCTTTTGATACGCCACCGCCTACTAAGAACACATCAGGGTCTACAACACATGCTATATGTGACATGGCTATTCCAAGGTATTCCGCAAGTTTATTAACAGAAATAAGCGCAAGCTCGTCTCCCGCCTTTGCTGCATCAAACACATCCTTAGCTGTAAATTCTTTTAAGTTCCTGAGTGAAGATGGCATCTTTTCTGATGCAAGAAGTTTTTTGGTTTCTTTTACAATACCTGTTGCGGATGCAACCTGTTCAAGACATCCTTTTTTACCGCAGCCGCAATATTCCGTTTCATCGTATACAACAGGCATATGTCCAAGTTCACCCGCTGCTCCGTGGCTGCCTGTAACGATTTTGCTGTCAAGGACAATTCCGCCGCCTACGCCTGTTCCGAGAGTAAGCATTACAAGGTTGGCATAGCCTTTTCCGCCACCCTGCCATAACTCGCCAAGAGCTGCAACATTGGCATCATTACCTGCTTTTGCCATAAAACCTGTTTTGTCTTTAAGTATCTCTTCTACAGGGACATCACCCCAGCCGAGATTAACACATCCTTTTACTATGCCTGTTGAAGTAACTGGACCCGGAACACCGATTCCCACACCAACAACATCCTCCGGTGAAATAGCTTCTTCTTCAATTTTTGCCTTGATTGATTCTGCAATATCATCAAGAATATATTTACCTTTTTCCTCTTTTCTTGTAGGTATCTCCCAGTCTGAAAGCAATGAACCTTCCACTGTAAATACGCCCATCTTTACTGTTGTACCGCCAAGGTCAACGCCAAAACATAATTTTCCCATTTGCTGTTCTCCTTAATTCTATTCTTTTCTGTTAATACTGTTCTGTACTCTGTTATATAATTCTCTGGCCGCATTGTAACCCATCTTCTTCTGTCTCCAGTTGACTGCCGCAGATTCAACTATTACTGCAAGGTTACGTCCCGGTCTTACAGGAAGATTATGACATACTACTTTATTACCGAGAATTTCCGTATATTCTTCTTCAAGACCAAATCTGTCATATTCCTTTTCTTTGTCCCAGTCTTCAAGATGGATTACCATATCTATTCCCTGTGTTTCCTTAACGCTTTCAACACCGAAAAGTGTCTTTACATCAATGATTCCGATACCTCTTAATTCAATAAAATGTCTTGTTATCTCAGGTGCTGTTCCTATAAGTGTCTCGTCACTTACTTTTCTGATTTCAACAACATCATCTGTTACAAGACGATGTCCTCGCTTTATAAGTTCCAGTGCCGCCTCGCTTTTTCCTATTCCGCTTTCGCCTGTAATGAGAACGCCTTCACCATATACATCCACAAGCACGCCATGTATTGAAATTGTAGGTGCAAGTTCAACCTTCATCCATCTGATAATCTCTGCTTCAAAAGATGATGTTACCTGACTTGCCTGTAAAAGAGGAATCTTATATTTTCTTGCTGCTTCAATCATCAGTTCATCAGGTACTTCATTACGGCAATATATGATACATGGTATATTATATGACAAAAGGCGGTCATATCTTTCTCTTTTGTCATCATCACTCATCTGCTTCATATATGCAGCTTCAACTCGTCCTATAATCTGGACTCTTTCGTTGTCAAAATGGTCAAAAAAGCCTGCGAGCTGCAATGCCGGTCTGTTAATGTCAGGCACCATTACAACCTTGCTACCTACATCAATATCCGGTGTAAGTATTTTCAGGTCCATTTTCTCAATAATTTTTTCTACTTTTAATTCTTCGCTCATTATGTACCCCTTTCCTGTTTGTTAAAAAATTCGTGTACTTTTTCGGCTGCTGCCAGATTCATTGAAGGAACATCGCAAAGTTCCTCTACTGATGCTTTTTTTATTACATCAATATCCTTAAAATGCTTCATTAATGCCTTACGCCTTACCGGTCCGATTCCGTCAATATCATCAAGTATTGACTTAACCTGTTCCCTGCTTCTTAAATTACGGTGAAACTCAATGGCAAACCGGTGTGCCTCATCCTGTATTCTCGTAATCAGTTTGAAAGCTTCACTTCCGGTATTAATTTCCACTTCTTTTCCATTATACCATAAAGCTCTCGTTCTGTGGTTATCATCTTTTACCATTCCGCATACAGGAATTGAAATATTAAGGTCATTTAACACTTCTAAAGCTATATTAACCTGTCCCTTACCGCCATCCATCATAATAAGGTCAGGCTTAATATCAAAACTGCTGTCACTTTCGTGGGTAAGCCTTCTTGTCAGGACCTCCCGCATTGACGAATAATCATCCGGTCCCGTTACTGTTTTGATACGGAACTTTCTGTAATCATTTTTTCTTGGTCTTCCGTCTGTAAACACAACCATTGAACCTACAGGCTGTGCTCCGCTTATATTGGATATATCAAAGGCTTCCATTCTGTGGATATCATGTAAGCCTGTAAGTCTTTCGATTTCTTTAACTGCACCGGTTGTTCTTGCTTCTTCTTTGAGAATTTTTTCCCTGTCCTGATTAAGTACCATATTGGCATTTTTCTCCGCAAGTTCAACAAGTTTTTCTTTCTGTCCTCTCTTTGGGACAAGGAATTTTACATTATGTCCTGCCCTTTCCGTAAGCCACCTGCCGATAAGCTCCTCATCAATGAGATTTTCCTGCAGCATGATTTCCGGTGGAATATACGGTGTTCCGGCATAATACTGTTTTATAAAATCGGTGATAATCTCCGAACGTTTTTCGTCTCCGGCAAGGCGCATATGGTAATGCTCTCTTCCTATCATCTTGCCGTTTCTTATGAAAAACACCTGCACCACACAGTCCTTATAATCTATTGACGCAGCTACAATGTCCCTGTCCTGCATATCGCTGTTGGTAATTTTCTGCTTCTGTGATACAAATTTAACGCTTTCAAGCATATTCCTGTATGCGGCAGCCTGCTCAAATTCCATTTTTTCCGAAGCTTCATACATAAGTCCGGTAAGTTTCCTGGTAATGCCATTATACCTTCCTTCAAGGAAGTCTATACATTGGTCAATAAGTTTTCCGTAGTCTTCCTGAGAAATATATCCCTGGCATGGAGCTGTACACTGGCCTATATGATAATTAAGACATGGTCTTTCTTTGCCTGTGTCCTTTGGAAGATTACGTCTGCAGGTTCTTATGCCGTAAGTCTTATTAAGCAGCTCTATAGTATCATTGACCGCCTTACCACTGGTAAACGGTCCGAAGTATCTTGCTTTGTCCCTTTTCATCTCTCTTGAAGATATGATACGTGGAAAGGGTTCATTCACTGTTATTTTTATAAAAGGATATGTCTTATCATCCTTAAGCATGGTGTTATATCTGGGTCTGTGTAATTTTATCAGATTACACTCCAATACAAGTGCCTCTAACTCTGAATCCGTAATAATATACTCAAATCTGCGGATATTGGAAACCATCTGTTTTATTTTGTTGGTATGATTTCTTGATGACTGGAAATACTGTCTTACCCTGTTTTTCAGGCTTATTGCCTTGCCTACATAAATGATTTCGTCTTTTTCATCGTGCATTATATATACCCCCGGTTTATCCGGAAGCTTTTTAAGCTCTTCTTCTATGTCAAAAAAACCATCGTACATATATCATGTCCTCTTATAATCAGCCTATATTAAACGCCGCTTTTTCTGAGTAATTCTCCATCAATTCAATATCCTTGTCAGTCAGGCCTAACTTATCTTTTACAAAGGAACGTTCCTTTAAAAGACAGGTATTGCTTACCGTTCTGTTATCCGTATTAAGTGTAGCATGAACACCATTATCCAGCAAACGTTTTAGAGGATATTTTTTTATATCATCATATACTTTTGTCTGCATATTGCTTATTGGGCACACTTCAATTGGAATTTCATGCTTTGCAAGATATTCCACAAGTCTTTCATCCTCAATACTTCTTATTCCATGTCCTATTCTTGATGCTCCGAATTTAATTGCTGTCCATATACTTTCAGGTCCCGCTGCTTCTCCGGCATGTATGGTAAAAGGTATACCAAGCCTGCCTGCTTTCTTGAAGATTTCTTCGTATAACGAAGTTGCATACAGTCCCTCAGCACCTGCCAGATCCAGTGCACACACCTTGTTATTAAGATATTTTCCGGCACATTCAACGGTATGAAGATTATCTTTAACGGAAGCTCCTCTCATACAGCAAAGTATAAGATTCAGTCTTATACCGTTCTCTCTTTCTGCCTGTTCTGCCCCTTCTATGGCAGCCTCTGTTACCGCCTCCATCGAAAGTCCTTCCTTAGTGGAAAACATCGGTGCAAACCTTATTTCTGCATAATCAGTTCCTTCTTTGGCTAAATCCTCTCCCAGTTCTTTTACTGCCCTTACAATATTATCTTCTTTTTGTAAAAGCATAAGAGGATAATCAAAACATTTAAGATATTCATTAAGATCCGTGCATTCGTCACTTACACTGAATGATTTTCTGACGTTTTCAAGGGAATCAAATATTCCCTTATCGTAAAACAGCTCCCACGCCGTTTCAGGTCTCAGGGAGCCGTCAAGATGAAGATGTAAATCAATCATTATTATCACTTTCTTCGTTCTTATTTTTTACGGAATTAACTATTTCCATAAATTCCTTACCTGTAATACTTTCCTTTTCAAGAAGATATTCAGATACTTTATGGAGACATTCCAGATTATTCTGAAGCATTCCTTTTGTCTTAATATAAGATTCCTTAAGCATCTTAATTACTTCTTCATCAATAACTGCTGCTGTCTTATCAGAGCAGTTAAGTGTTGTTTTGCCGTCAAGATACTTGTTCTCAATTGCTTCAAAGCCTGCAATTCCCAGTCTGTCTGACATTCCGTACTGGCTTATCATCGTTCTGGCTAATTTTGTGGCTCTTTCTATATCATTGGATGCTCCGGTTGTCATTGTTCCGAAAATAATTTCTTCTGCTGCACGTCCACCAAGAAGTGTAAGAATCTTAGCTTCAAGTTCTTCTTTCTTATAGAGATATTTTTCTTCTTCAGGAACCTGCATCGTATATCCCAATGATCCCATTGTTCTTGGTACAATAGTAATCTTCTGTACGGGTTCTGCATCTTTGGTAAGTGCGGTTACAAGAGCATGTCCTACTTCGTGATATGCAACCATCTTCTTCTCTTCTTTACCGAGAATGCGGTCTTTCTTTTCCTTACCTGCTATAACCACTTCAACCGATTCAAAAAGATCTTCCTGGTTGACTGCACGTCTGTGATGTTTAACAGCGTTAATAGCTGCCTCGTTGATAATGTTGGCAAGGTCTGAGCCTACCGCACCTGCCGTAGCCAGTGCAATTGCTTCAAGGTCTACGGATTCATCCATAAGAACATCCTTTGAATGTACTTTAAGTGTATCAAGTCTTCCCTTAAGGTCGGGTTTATCAACGATAATTCTTCTGTCAAAACGGCCCGGTCTTAATAATGCCTTATCAAGAACCTCAGGTCTGTTGGTTGCTGCAAGGATAAGTACACCCTTTGAAGAATCAAAACCATCCATCTCCGAAAGGAGCTGGTTAAGTGTCTGTTCTCTTTCGTCATTACCACCGAACTGGGAATCCCTGCTCTTACCTATGGCATCAATTTCATCTATGAATATAATACATGGTGCAGCAGCAATAGCCTGTTTAAATAAATCCCTGACTCTTGACGCACCTACGCCCACAAACATTTCAACAAAGTCCGAACCTGACAGCGAGAAGAACGGTACTCCTGCCTCACCTGCAACGGCTTTTGCAAGAAGTGTCTTACCGGTTCCCGGAGGTCCTACTAAAAGCGCACCCTTTGGAAGTTTTGCTCCAATTGCGGTATATTTTGCAGGGTTGTGAAGGAAGTCAACGATTTCTTTTACAGATTCCTTTGCTTCTTCCTGTCCCGCAACATCTTTAAAAGTAACTCCTGTTTTCTGCTGCATATAAATCTTGGCGTTGGATTTTCCGACACCCATAATTCCCCCGCCGCTTGCCGCAACTCTTTTGAATACAAAACTCAGCAAAAGCCAGAAAATTACAAACGGAAGCACATATATAATTATAAAGTTAAATACAGACGAACCTGTATCCTCTATGGCGCGGTTGATTTCCACCCCATCCATGGACTTTAATTTGTTAAATACATCTTCGTCATAAATATATCCTGTATAATACTTTACCGTAAGTCCGCTTACCGGCTGTTCTTTAGGAATGATTGTTATCTGGTCACTGCTGTATTCAACCGATGAAATTCCATTCTCATCAATAAGTTCAAGAAATCTTGAATAACTGATTTCCTTTGTTGTGGCTTTTTTGATACAACTCTTGACAAAAGAAACTCCGAGATAAGTTATTACTATTGCTATGATAATACCAAGAACCGTTATTCCTACTCTCGGTCCTTTTTTATTGCCTCTGTCATTATTGTTATTCCCGTTATTGTCACGGTTGTAGTTATTGTTGCTATTATTGTAATTATTATTGTTATAGTCGTTATTCATCCTGTGCTTACAACTTCCTCTCTGTTTAATGGTAGTTTTACTTAAATAATTATAGTAATTTCTTCAATATAAATCAATAAATTATTTTTTCTCATTTTCCTATGGATTTATTCAAAATAAAGTGATATATTTTATTTTATTTATAAGATAGGAGCAAAAGAAAATGCCAGTTAAATATGTATTCGTTACAGGTGGTGTTGTTTCCGGATTAGGCAAGGGTATTACTGCAGCCTCCCTTGGCCGTCTGCTTAAGTCCAGAGGATACTCAGTCACAATGCAGAAATTTGATCCGTATATCAACATCGACCCCGGCACAATGAATCCAATCCAGCACGGAGAGGTTTTCGTTACAGATGATGGTGCCGAAACTGACCTTGATTTAGGTCATTACGAGAGATTTATTGATGAAAATCTTACCAAACGCTCAAATGTCACAACAGGTAAGATTTACTGGTCGGTAATACAAAAAGAACGACGCGGTGATTTCGGCGGCGGTACAGTCCAGGTCATCCCTCATATCACCAATGAAATAAAGAGCCGTTTCTTCAGAGACGACTATTCCACAAAAGATACAAAAATTGCAATTATAGAAGTAGGCGGTACAGTTGGCGATATCGAAAGCCAGCCTTTCCTCGAATCAATCCGTCAGTTCCAGCATGATGTAGGCAAGGAAAATGCAATACTAATCCATGTAACACTTATCCCTTTCCTTAAGGCCTCAGGCGAAATCAAAACAAAGCCTACACAGGCAAGTGTTAAGGAACTTCAGGGAATGGGCATACAGCCTGATATCATCGTATGCAGAACAGAAGTCCCTCTTGACAATAATATCAAAGATAAGATTTCTCTTTTCTGCAACCTCCCAAGCTCACACGTTCTTCAGAACCTTGATGTGGACATCCTTTATGAAGCTCCGCTTGCCATGGAAAAAGAACATCTTGCCGAGGTTGTATGTGAGTGTCTTCACCTTGATTGCCCTAAGCCTGACCTTGAAGAGTGGGAAAATATGTGCCACGCATGGAAAAATCCTACCAAAAAAGTCAAGGTTGCCCTTGTCGGCAAATACATCTCCCTTCATGATGCTTATATAAGTGTTGTTGAAGCTTTGAAACACGGCGGTGTGGCCAACTCAGCCGATGTAGAAATTAAGTGGGTTGATTCTGAGACAGTTACTAATGACAATGTTGCCGAAATTTTATCGGATGTAAGCGGGATCCTTGTTCCCGGAGGTTTCGGTGACAGAGGAATTGAGGGTAAAATATCTGCCATAAAATATGCAAGAGAAAATAAAATACCTTTCCTCGGACTCTGCCTCGGTATGCAGTTGTCAATCGTTGAATTCGCCCGTAATGTTATCGGATATAATGATGCACACAGCGTAGAGCTCAACCCTGATACACGCCATCCTGTTATACACCTTATGCCTGACCAGGAAGGTATAAATGATATCGGCGGCACTTTAAGACTGGGTTCATATCCTTGTGTACTTGATGAAAATTCCCTTGCTTACCGTCTTTACGGCACAAAAGAAATTGCAGAACGTCACCGTCACCGTTATGAAGTCAACAACGATTACAGAAATGTTCTTACAGAAAACGGTATGGTATTGTCCGGCATTTCTCCTGACGGAAGAATTGTTGAAATGATAGAATTAAAAGATCATCCTTGGTTTGTTGCTACCCAGGCACATCCTGAACTTAAATCAAGGCCAAACAGACCACATCCTCTGTTCAAGGGATTTATTGAAGCTGCTTTGAATTATAGCAAATAATTAAAAAACCATTGGCACATACCTTGTACCAATGGTTTTTTTAGAATTTTATTTTTAATTTATCTGCAAATTTTGCCATTCGTCCACCCATTGGGAATTCCTTGAGTTCTTCCCTTGTCACACCTTTAAGAACAAACAGCATTATAAAATATACAAGACATGCGTTTACAATACATATAATCGTTATCAGAGCATTGGTAACGTAATTCACAGGAAGCACTTTAACCATAAGCCTGCTTAGACAGAATGTTTCAATCCACATTACTGATGAAGCCAGAAGCGGAATTATAAACGTTGTTTTAACCTCCTGCCTGTAGTTGGCATATCTTGCAACCGATGCCCAGTTGAGAGCACAAACAATCAGCGGATATATTATATTGCCTATTACAAGGGCATGCGCTCCGAGTTTTGTAAATTTAAGAAGTATAACCATTAACGGAATGTGTATGAGAAGTGATATTGCCGCATGTCTCACCGGAAGTCTCATCCTGTCCATTCCCTGTAACGCCGCATTGGTTACCGTAGACAATGCATAAAACAATACCGCAACCGAACCATACATTAACATCCTGCCTGATATAACCGTATCCGTTGTAGGAAACAGAAGTTTCATAATCATTCCTGAAAGTGCTGAAATTCCGAATGCACAAGGGAAAGCTATTATCATATTAAACTTAACGGATGTCTTAAGCCTTGCCCTGAACTCTACAAAGTTCTTAAGTGTATACAACGAAACCAATGAAGGAATCATTGATGAAGCAAGAGCTGAAGATATAGCATTGGGAACATTTACCATAAGTCTGTACTTGGAGCTGTATATACCGTAAAGTGCTGTCGAATCACTGCCCTTATACAGATTACCGAACATAAAACCGTCAACTACGCCTATGGACTGGTATACCGTCTGGCTGAGTATTACGGGAACTATGGTAGCAACAATAAGTTTAAGCACTTCCTCATTGGAAACCGTTACACCCACTTTATCATGGCTCAGGTGCTTTTTCATTCTTGGTTTATATATAACGAACAGGAATATAAGGAACATAAGGCTTGATAACGCGCCAAATAATGTTCCTATTGTACCGCCTGCCGCACCATATCTTGCTTTATCAAATTCATTTGCTGCAAATCTGACAAGTATTACTGCTGCCACAATGCTTACAATGGCATTGATAATCTGCTCTGCAAGTTGTGAAACTGCAGTAGGCATCATTGTATTCCTGCTCTGAAAAAATCCTCTTATAGTTCCCGCTAACGCTACGACAAAAACAGTAGGTGCAAGAACTTTTAAAGGCAGTGCCAGTCCTTCATGGCCCGACAGTCTTTCTATGGTTCCTGCTCCGAAGAAAAGAATAAGAGCCATTACCATACCTGACACAGCAGCAAAAATATATGCAAATTTATAAATTTTATCTGCGTTTTTGTACTCTTTTTTCGCAAAACGGGCAGACAGCAATTTAGAAACGGCTAATGGCATGCTGTAAGATGAAAGAATAAGTGCAATCGAATATATTTCAAATGCGAAACTGTATAATCCGTTTCCTTTATCACCTATAACAGCTGCCATCGGACTTCTGTAAAGCATGCCAATAATTCTTGATATTACAGAAGCCGCTGCAAGAATTGTGCCCTGTTTAATTATGTGCTTTCCTGATGTCTTGTCGTCCAATTTTTTCTCCTAACGTTACAAATATATTTATCAGATTTTTTCTTTGCTTTTCGCTAATTCAAATTCTTTCACTATATCTTCTGAAGGTTTCTTTGTAAGAAGACTTACAACAATAATAAGTATGGAAGACACTAAAAATGCCGGAAGGAGTTCATAAATCGCAAACACTCCTCCGAAACCTGCTATTACATACTTCCAGATAAATACCATGGCACCACCTGAAACCATACCTGCAAGAGCACCCCACAATGTTGTTCTCTTCCAGAATAAAGAAAACAGCACAACAGGTCCGAATGCAGCACCAAAGCCTGCCCATGCAAAGCTGACTATCTCAAATACGGAGCTTTCAGGATTTCTTGCAATAAATATGGCTACAACCGCAATTAAAACAACCGATATCCTTGCAATTATTACCGGCATTTTTTTGCCCATCTTAATATGGAACAGTCCCGAAAAAATATTATGTGACACACTTGAGGATGCCGCAAGGAGCTGTGAATCCGCAGTTGACATTGTTGAAGCAAGTATACCTGCAAGGATAAGACCTCCCACAAGTGCAGGAAGTATACCATGGTTACTTATAGCTTTTGCTATATGAACAATGATTCTCTCTGCTTCGCTGTTATTGGCATATGCAGGTATAATTCCTCTCTCACTGACTGAAACACCCATTACACCGATAAATACTGCAATTGCAAGGGAAATAACAACCCATATTGAAGCCACTCTTCTTGATACTTTAAGTTTATCCTCGTCTTTGATTGCCATAAATCTTAATAGAATGTGAGGCATACCAAAATATCCCAATCCCCAGGCAAGTGTTGAAACAATGCTTAAAGCACTGAAATTATCCGGCTTGGCTGTTCCGTTATATGAATGGAACATATCAAGAAATCCCGGAAGGTTCTTTGCATTATCAATAACAGGTTCGAATCCTCCCGCATGGATTACTCCATATGAAAGAACAATTACAAGTGCTATTGTCATTATAACACTCTGGATAAAGTCAGAAGTACTGGCAGCCAGGAATCCGCCTAATGTAGTATATATGACAATTACCGCTGCGCTTATTACCATGGCTGTAAAATAATCTGCATTGAATATTGTACCGAAGAGTTTACCGCATGCCGCAAATCCCGATGCAGTATAAGGAACAAAAAATATTATAATTACTACAGCTGAGATTCCCATAAGGATATTGTATTTATCATGATATCTTCTCGAAAAGAAATCAGGTATTGTTATTGCCTCCGTTACCTGTGAATATCTCCTGAGTCTCTTTGCTACCACAAGCCAGTTGACATATGTACCAATGGCTAATCCGATAGCTGTCCATAAAGGACTTGCAATACCGGTAGCATAAGCCAGTCCCGGAAGCCCCATCAAAAGCCAGCTGCTCATATCCGAAGCCTCGGCACTCATTGCCGTGACAAGAGGTCCTAATTTTCTTCCTCCGAGATAATACTCATCTACCGAGTTACTTTCTTTTGAATATTTGAATCCGATTAAAACAACAAATACAAGATATACAGTTATTGAAATCAGAATACAGATATTCGATGTTGACATTGCTAAAATCATTTTTCTTCTCCTATTCTTAGTAAGTCTCCGAACTTGTATATGATGTCATCGTATTTTTTAACATCACCAAATCCGTATTCAGCATATATAAAATCTGCGCCGGCTTTTCCGGCTGCGATTCTGTCATTATCAATGTCTCCCACATAAACGGGATTCTTAAGATTATTTCTTTTAATTATAAGCGCAATATTGTCCCATTTAGGAAGGTCATTATTGCCGAAACATTCTATATCTTCAATATAATCGTTAATCTTGTAATATTCAAGAAAAGCTTCTATATATCCTGACTGACAATTACTCACTATAAAAAGCCTGTAGCCTTTTTTCTTAAGTTCTTTAATGGTAGATATTACATCAGGGTAAAGTATAGCGCCTTTTTTCCGCAGATATTCATTTTCCCTTTCGTACATCTTATCAAATATATGTTTTGTCTCGGAATACTTTTTGTCAGGGAAAATACCTTCCGCTATTGCATCCATCGTAAGTCCCATATAGCCTGTAAGTTCAGAAACCGTAATCACACGGTCTATGCCCTGTGCTTTAAGCTCATCATTCCATGCTTTTACAATCGTTTCCCTGGAATCCCATATTGTTCCGTCCATATCAAAAATTATTCCATCATACATTTCTTTTACCCTATATGCTTTCTTATAAAATCTAACACAATCTTTCTTGTTTCTTCAAGTGCATTGGCGGTCTCAAATCTTCTTTCGGGATGCCACTGTAAGGCAAGTATCTTCATTGCCTCTGATTCGTAAGCTTCCACAACATCATTTTCCTTATCTACGGCAACCGGTGTAAAACATGGTGCCAGATTATCCGTAAAAATGCAATCCTTGTGATAGTTGTTTACATAAATCTCTCTGTTTTCCTTGACAAGAAATACTTTATGGTCCTCACCACGAGGTCTCTTTACCTTTAATTTAGGGTGATAATGAAGCTTGCCTCCAAATAATACATTAATATACTGCATACCTCTGCAGGTTGCAATAATAGGAATCCCATGTGATATGCAATATCTTATTAATTTCTCTTCCATCGCATCTCTGTGAGGCTGTAATTCATCATCATGTTTTTTGTCATAGTACCTTGAATCAAGGGAACCTCCACCTACAACTATAAGCAGATCTACTTTTTCGTCAAAAAGCCTTTCAAAATTCTTGGTATGATTAGACACCGGAACAGGTATAAAACCTAACAGCTCATAAAATCTTACATAAGCCGATTCAAGTATATCAGTGGGGTCGCCATATTGGTTGACACCTTCACGCTGTGTAATAAGAGCACGAAGGTTTTTGTACTGGATACCCTCTTCTATCTTGCCGTTACGACAATCCATATCAAGATATGATGTTGAAGTAACGTAATCATATATCTTTTCACCACATCCGATTGCTGCGGGGATTTCAAATTCCGCACATCTTATCGCCATATGGGATGCAACACCGCCATACTTTGTTATAAAGCCTTTGATTCCCTTGGTAAAAATCCATTCGTAACCGGGATCGGCTTTAGGTATTGCAACTATTTTGTCCCTGATGTCTGCATCCGGCTCATCTTCAAGAACGATAACCTCACCTTCAATATGTCTGGCTGTTATAAAGTTAGGTCTTGCCTCTGCAACCGGTATAAAATCTATATCTCTTTCATCTGTAATTACTGCAGGCATAATAATATTACGGTTAAAACTGTTTTCCTGCCGCCTGCCGTTAATTCTGTTTATCAGTTCCTGTCTGAGCGAAGCAGGGTCAGCAGTACTGACGCATTCCATAATATCATCTACATTGAGCCATGACAAGTCTCTTCTTTTTATATCAATGTCATTTCCTATATTGATTAACAGTTCAAGCACAAGACTTAATGACCTTGTAAATTCAAATTTGAAATATTCCCTCTGTTTAATTGCACTCTTCAGAAATTCGATAAATTCCTCAGGTGTAACATTAAATCCAACTTCATCTATGGCTTTTTTTAGTTTCTCACGGTCTAAAGTTTTTATACCGTTATTTTTTAACTGGTCCTTGCGTCTGTTGGAAACAGGTCTGAAATTCATCTTATCATATCTGTCCGTCCTTATATCGTAGGTTCCGCTTCTTAAATGTCCGTATTTTTTATTAAAATCCTCCATTGACATTTTACCTACAGAGTATCTTTCAAAGTCATTGTCAAACTCGGAGGATATTGTATTAATGGATTTTGTAAAATTATCCATCTCTTCGTCCGTAAAATATCCTGCAAAAACAAGTGTCCTGCAAAAAGCCCTTGCCATAAATGCCAGTCTTGCCTGTCTCGTAAACTGTGGAGTTCCGTATCTTGTTATTGCGTCAAGGAGTATCATTATGGAGCGGAACATTTCTTTTGTGGAAAGTCCGCCTGCATCAAGGGCTTCCTCAATCGGCTGTCTGATGTTATCCATTAACTTAAGAGATAAAAGATCTTTATCCGTAAGTTCTTTAAAGCCGGTAAGACAATCATTTGTGAGTGTAAAAAGTGCGTTTAAAAAGGTATCCCTTTCCTCTTTTGAAAACCCATTTTCTAACAGCTCGCGGCTGTTTTTTTCCGTGCAGAAATCGTATGTAGTATATGCGATTTCAAATTCAATTTTATCATGTGCCGTCAGGTCTTTTTTTAATTTATTACAGTAAAAGTCAACGAGCTTTAATGCAAGTTTCTCGTCCAGACTTTGTGGCAGCAGGCTGTAAAAAGAATATTCCACGCTTATATATGGTTTATTTCCTAATTTGAACATAAGTTTATTGGGAAGTCTCCTGTAGCCAATCTCGGCAATTCCCTGATTCCACGCATGTTTAAGAAGTATTTCTTCATAAAGTGAATACTCAAGGCTTCTTGGGTTGCTGCCTATTATTTCTGAAGGATTCCAGAATGCCATATCGGAAAACATCATTGTTCTGCCGTTAAGTACACTTTTGTTATTATTGTACTGTTCTTTTATGCCTTTAATCCTTGAAAAAAAATCACCGTCATCCATTTTCTGGACCTGTTTATAACTGGCAACAAGAGGTCTGACCTGGAAAATAATGATTTCGCCCTTTTCATTTATGGCAAATTCTATATCAAGTGCCATACCATTAAGGAATAATTCTATTTCCTGTACCGCATCGATTAATTTTCCCCAGGGTTCGTCAATTTCACTGATTGAAGCATTTTTTACAATCCAGAGGGTCTTGCCACCGCTGCCGCTTGTAACTGAATCGGTAGAACCCTGGTCATCGTAATTTATAAGATAATAAGGCCTGTTTCCCTGTATGTCTCTTGTAAAGATGACTCCGCTGAATTTTACGTTCTGCGCCTGCCTCTGGACAAGAATCTGCTCATGGTCAAGAATCTCTATATCTTTCTGATAACTTGCGATAACCTTCTCAATGGCGGAATTTACCTGCTCACTGTCACCGGAATCGATTCCAAGTATGCTTTCATAATGGCCTGCATTGGAAGTCTTAAAACTGTCCTCTTTTGAGGAAGAGCTTCTCACAATTATCTGCTCTCCACCGTATGTCTCCGTTATGTCACGAAGAACATTTTCCCTGTTGTTCTCAAATTCTGCCACAGGAAGAATATACATTTTTTCTATTTTGGATTTTTTGATAACTTTACTCAAGGCATATAAAGTATTTGCCTTTGTTGACACAATCTGCTGTCCGTAACCGTTGTTCATAATATCGCCCCATTTCCGCTTATAATTGTACCAAATACATATTATTACAAGCAAGAAAAAAGAGCTTCCCGAAGGAAACTCTTAATAAAATTAAGTCATCATTCAAATAATACGCCGACACCGATAAGTCCGGGGCCTGTATGGATTGCCATTGTTGCGGTAATCTGCTTATCAACCACAACCTCACACTGTGGAAACATTTCTTTTATACGCGCTCTTATAACGTCAAGATATCTTGTACCATCACCATTCATGATTGCAAGATATGCTTTTTTGTCCCCGATGTAATCTTTCAGGCTGTCCATAAGCTTTTCCAATCCTTTATGCTGTCCTCTTATCTTGCTTACGGTATAATAAGTACCCTTTTCATTACATGAAATAATAGGCTTGAGGTTAAGTGCCTTTCCCACAATTGCCACTGCCGGGCTTATTCTTCCGCCTTTTCTGAGATAATCAAGGGTATCCATATAGAAAAATACTTTTGAATCATTTATCTTATCATTAAGTCCATGTTTTACCGCTTCAAAAGTCCAGCCCTCGCTGAGTTTCTTAGCCGCCCACATTGCAAGAAGTCCCGCACCGATTGAAATATTTTTGGTATCAAAAGCAAAAGTCTCTATGTCTTCCTCTTCAAATGCCATCGCAACCGCATTGTAGGTTCCGCTTAATCCGCTTGAAATAGTAATTCCGATTATTTTTTCATAACCCTCGGACTTGATTTCATTAACAAGCTCGCTTACCTCATACATATTGGGAGTTGAGGTTGTCGGTATTTCCTGCGGAAATCTTCTGTATACCTCAAGCGGGTCAATATCCAGACCATCTGAATACATCCTGTCGCCGTAAAGCACTTTAAGTCTTAATACCTTAATATCATACTGTTCAATAAATTCCTGACTGATATCGCATCCTGAATCCACCATAATTGCTGTTTTAGCACTATTCATAATTTACTCCTTCCTGCCTGAATTATCCTGTAGAAGCATAACCAGATTCTTGGCACAAAACGTTCTCTTTTTGGAGAACTGTCTGCAAAGTCTGTCAAAATTCTCTTCGGAATGTTCAACTTCCCTGGAATAAAGATGTGCAATCTCTACAATATCATCAAATTCCAGTTTTCTCCCATTATTGCACCAGTATGCCATATTGCACTGATGAATAACAAGAACACCGACTATTCCCATTTTGACTTTCGTTAATATATCTCTGTCAAATACAGCTTTCATAAAATACCTGAAAATAAAATAATCAATTAAATTCTCATATTCGTATTCACTGTCTTTGTTATACCTTTTAAATTCATCTCTTATCCTGCCGTAACTGTCATTAAGCGTATAATCATATACTTTATAAATAAGTTCCGGCCACTCTGCTTTGATTATCACCTGTTTAAGATAGCAGTAAAAGATATTTTTGTAAATATCCACCGTATCTTTTTCCTTGTACCTTTCCCTGCCTGTTGCTGCTAAAATATCATTGATATATTCTTCTGAATATCTTGAAATAACATTATCTATTCCTGACTTTTTCTTAATGTTCTTCTGCAAATCCGTAGCGTAGTACGCAAGCACCGATATTCTTTGAAAAATATCTGCCGACGAATTATCATGAATAATTTCAAAGGCTTTGGTTCTTGCCCTCATAAGTGCCATAAATAATTCACCGTCTATGTTGTTAAGCGACGGGAAGGCTTCCTTGTCCTCCCATTCCTTAAAGCCGAAATTCTGTCTTTTTCTAAGAACTATCCCGGCTGCGGTTATACAGGATATTGCAATACCTGTTTCCCTGAGGCTCCCGTACTCGGTAGTATATCTGGGATACTTGTCACAGGTAACGCACAGCGCATCTTCGCCAAGTGCCGTATATAAATCACAGAACATATTGTCATTAAGGAAGGGACATCTGCCATCTTCACGGATTCTGAACCGTCCTTCTTCTCCGTGCTTTCCTTCAATCATTACAGAATGAAGTCTGTCACCGAATTCACCCTTAATTGTCTTATAATAGGCAAAAGATTTATCATCCACATCTACCTGCCAGCCTGCGCAGCACGTATCCGTGCATTTATCTGCTATGCACTTAAATTCATCATAATAATCAGGAACTCTTATTTTCATAATATCCTCTTTTCATTATAAGCCTTTTCTCTACAATTTGCCAACAATATTCAAAATATCTTCATTTAACATACGGATTCTTTCCATATCGGCGGCAATATTTTTTTCGGTTTTTCCCACATTAAGAAATACTTTAGCCATATCGGAATACGCCTTTTTCTTATTCTCGGATTCCGCAAAAAATTCCTTTGCATTGGATGCCAGATGATTAACTAATTTCTGCGTTATTTCAATATTTTCATAAAGCTCGCTAAATTTATCCGTCACACAGTTGTTACCGGCACTAAGATTCTCTACTGCCTTGTCTAAGGTATTTCTCTTTTCTTCAAGGTTTCTGAATCTGCTGTCAATTATTCTAACAGTTTCCGAAAGTTCTTCAATGCCTGAATCAGTTTCATTTAAAAGTGCGGTTCCATTATCGGCTGACTGCCTGATTTCATCTGCCGCAACCTTAAATCCTCTGCCTGACTCTCCCGCTCTCTGACATTCCATTGATGCTTTAAAAGAAATGGTATTGATATTATTAATACTGTCCCGGAGCTTTATAATGGTTATTTTTACAGCATTTAAAGTGCGGTAAAAATCATTGATATATACATCCATGTCCGTATATTCATCATTTACAAGCAAGGCTTCGTGGGATGCCTCTTTTATTTTGTCCCCGGAACCTGATAAAAGCTTCACAGCTTCACCTGTGATTTCATTCATCTGTTTAATAGAACCTGAAGCCTTTGCAAGAATGGTTAATACTTTATCCGTTATTTCTTTATCACCTGAAACTTTAAGTGCAGCCTTGGAGCCTCCCGATGCTTTTAACATATCGTAATTATCTTTGCACTCACGCTCTGATGCGGCTATTAACCTGTTAATTTCATCTGTGCATGAAGTTATTTTATTCTTTGCTTTGATTGTCTCCGATGCGGACTCGTTATTATTTTTATATAAATTCCGCAGCTGCTTTTTGTAATGGCAAAGTCTTACCGTAAGCAATATAATGCCCAGTGCAAGAATCCCTGATATTACCGCCAATATAATCTCTGACTGCAATTTCATTTCCTCCCTTGTAATTATGTGAAAATTATATTGACCTTTTCTCCTCCTGTCAACATAAAGAAAATAAAGAGCAGGCCCCCACAAGGACTATGTACCAAGTGAGGACCCGTCGCAGATAAAAGATTAAATTGTAAAATCTACATGCTGTATTGTGCCTGCATTTCCGTTTTCGTAGAGAAAAATACCTGTCTTTTGTATAACAGCCATTGTATCGTTAAAATTATCAGTGTTGCTGAAAGCGGTTGAAATGCTTGAAAGATTGATTGCTCCGACCCCTGCATCCTTAAGGGAAATAAGCTCATCCTCTCCTTTTTCGTTCTTCGTCCAGATTCTAAGTTGTGAGAATATCCCGTCATCCTCGTCAATCCAGCCGTTACCGTCTTCATCATATTCTGCAAGGTCTGCAAAACCGTCACCGCTCTTTGTTCCGAAAAGCTCTGTTCCGTCATTGATAATGCCGTCGCCGTTTTTATCAAGGGCAAGGAAGCCGCTGCCTTTTCCAAGAGAAGAAATTTCCTCCTCTTTGCCGTCGCAGTCCAAATCAAACATAAACTTCTGGTCCGTGATGTCGGCTGTATTGCCCTCAAAATTAAATACAAGAGGGTCGCACAGTACATAAGTGCTTTCGGAATAAGCTTCATAAGATGCCTGAAAACTTCTTGACATCTCAAAACTTACGTTAAAGTTAATCTCTCTTCCGTCTTTTGTTATTACTTTTCCTTCGGATACAAATGCCGTATTCTCTTCCTCTTTATAGAAACCGGATTCAACGGTCTGTCTTATGTATGTGGTGCTTCCGCCGGACTGCTGTAACGGAGCATATGTAAGCTCTGTGCCGCCTCCGTTTCTTCTTGCAAATGCGTTAATTATGTTTTCAAGTAATGCCATTCTGAGTTCCCTTATGGACTTAAGGCTTTTGTAGCCCTCGCTTGTAACTATCGTGCCTCTCGTCCGGGAGGTTTTGTCCGTAAGGTCTTTCATATTTTTCTGTTCCGCAGCGTCCTTTATCTGGTCGAACAGACTTTTTTCTTTGCCTTCAGGGTCAACAGATACCCTTTCATTAATTAATCCATTATATTCCGCATACTGGATGGATTTATATTCGGAATACTTTCTTTGTGATGTCATTGCTATTGTACTTCCGCCAATTCTCATTTTTCCTCCTGTCCATCTTAAAAGATGTCTTATACTGACCGGATACAACACAAATGCCACAGGTTTATCAACTACTTTTATTATCGTCAGTTCATTGAATTTTATTAACTGTTGGATTATACTAATTACTAACGATATAAAGGAATGGTATTTTTATGAACAAAAAAGAAATTGCAGAAATCAAGAAACTTTTTACAAATGACAAATGCTGTATATCCAAAATATGCGGCTGCTACGTTGACGGCAATAAGAACAAAATAACCACATTCAGACATGCTTTTTTATCTCTCCCCCAGGAAGAAATTTTTAAATATTTTACTATTTTCAGAAGTTCACTTTCAGGAACTATCGGCAAGAATCTTTTAAATATGGAATTTCCTATGGAGACAGAAGAGGAGGGCGGAAGCCAGGATTTTCTTATGAAGCTTCGTTCAAGCCATCTTGATGACGATGAACTGCTTGAAATCTTTTACAATAAGGTAATCGATAATTACAACTATGGTGAAAATTATCTTATTCTCCTTATTGACGCCAATTATGACGTTCCGGGCAAGGCCTCAGACGAGTTTGATATGGATGATGCGTCGGAATATGTATACGAGCACATCTTATGCAATATATGTCCCGTAAAGCTTTCGGAAGAGGGGCTCTGCTACAATGCTGCTACCAATTCTTTTGAAAACAGGATCAGGGACTGGCTTGTTGAGAAACCTCTCCACGGTTTTCTTTTTCCTGCTTTTAATGACAGAAATACGGACATACATAATATTTTATATTTCAGCAAAAAAAGTGAAGAGGTACAGGCTGATTTTATAGATGGCGTGCTTGGCTGTGTCACACCTATGACTTATATGGTACAGAAAGAAACTTTTTCTGAAATCATAACTGAATCCCTCGGTGAGGAATGTACCTTTGAGACCGTTAAATCTGTCCATGAAAGCATGAATAATTACATTGAAGAACATAAAGAACAGGTTGAGCCTGTTGTTTTTGAAAAGAACGATATTAAAAAAATGCTTGAATCCACAGGGGTAAGCAATGAGCAGATAAGCTCTTTTGAAGAACATTATAATGATGTTGCCGGCAGCAGAACCGAATTTAACGCTGCCAACGTTGTGAATGCAAGAAGTTTTGAAGTAAAGACAAAGGATGTTGTAATCAAGGTTGCACCTGATCGTACTGACCTTATTGAAACCAAAGAGGTGGACGGCAAATTATGTCTTGTCATTGAAATAAGTGATCAGGTTGAAGTAAACGGAATTACAGTCAAACCGCTGTAATTCCTACTTCATGATAACGTTAATCGTGGTGCCTATATTTTCATCACTTATCACTTCTATTTTGAAGTTATGCTGTTCAATAATATGCTTTACAATAGCAAGCCCAAGACCGGTTCCGCCGGTCTTTTTTGAACGGCTCTTATCTACTCTGTAAAAACGTTCAAATATCCGTTTCTGGTTTTCTTTGGATATTCCTATACCGTTATCCCTGACTGACAGTATTTTACCCTCAGGAGTGTTTTTTACCATAACCCATACCTCTCCGCCTGCTTTATTATAACGTATGGCATTATCGCACAGGTTATATACAACTTCTTCCAATTTATTTTTATTGCCTCTGACAATTGTCTTTTCTCCGTCAAAATGAAGTGTTACCTGATTTTCTTTGGCATGAAAGTCTAACATTGATACACAATTTCCGGCTATCTCCGAAATATCAACGTCCTCATATTCAAGCGGTGCTCCTCTGTCAAGTTCTGACAAATTGATTATGTCATTAATCAGGGTAAGAAGCCTGTTGGCATTTGTATATATCTCGTTGGCAAATCTTCCGATATCTTCGCTTCCGGCCATTCCGTTCTTAATAAGTTCCGAATATCCCGATATGGCTGTAAGAGGGGTCTTAAGCTCATGTGATACGTTGGCAGTAAATTCCTGTCTCATTATGGCATTTTTAATTATGTCATCATGCTGTTTCTTTATGGTTGTCACAAATGGCTGCATCTCTTTATATACCGTGACTTTGTCAAGGTTATCAAGATTATTCGCCACCTGTTCAATCGGTGCAATAAAACTTCGCGTCAGAAAATGATTAGATACAACACTAATAATCACAACAATGGCAACTATCGAAATAAACGCCGGCAAAGCGGATAAAAATATATGCCATATACTTGATGCTTCCCTTGCGACACGAACAACACAGTCATCACTGATTTTTAAGGCAAAATAAAAGTTGCTTTTTCCTACGGTGTCCGATTTCCTTATGGTGCTGCCTTCTCCGGCACTGAAAGCCTCCTTAATCTCAGGTCTGTTTCCATGGTTCTCCAGAGATGATGCATCCGTAACATTATCAAAAACAACTGTTCCGTCGCTTCTCACAACAGTAATCCTTGTCTGTGCAAGTTTGTCATAATCAAACTCCTGTATGCCGTATTCCGGTCCGGATATATTTTTGATTGTGTACGCAGTTGTTTTTAAATTTTCCATTATTTCTCTTTTAAATGTATTATAAAAGATACATATTGCCGCTGCTGCAGTAACAATAATGGCAATGCTGACTACAATTAAGAATTGAACATTAATTCTCTTTTTCATTCTTTTCATTATCCTATTTCATATCCTACATTACGTATAGTCTTAATAATTGCTCCACCATCTCCGAGCTTCTGTCTGAGAGTCTTGATGTGCATATCAAGCGTTCTTGATTCCCCTTCAAATTCGGTACCCCATACTCTGTCCATAATCACTTCTCTTCTAAGCACGATTCCCGAATTCTGAAGCAGAAGTTTTAGAAGTTCAAATTCCTTATAGGTCAGTTCTACAGCATCATTGTTCACATAGACAGCTCTTTTTTCCACATCCATAACAACGCTTTCATAGGACAGTACCTTTTCTTCTTCAAGATTAAGGGTTCTTCTTAAAAGAGCTTTAACTCTTGAAATAAGTTCCATTATGCCAAAGGGTTTGGATATATAATCATCTGCCCCAAGGTCAAGGCCCTTTACCTTGTCTATTTCGGTTGTTTTGGCCGTAACCATAATTACAGGTATTTTTTTATAATCGGGAGTATTTTTCATTTTTTTTAATATTTCAAGTCCATCCATATCCGGAAGCATAATATCAAGGAGCACTATGTCCGGCTTTTTGTTCTGAAGGTGTTTAAAAAAGATTTTTCCCGTTTCAAAAACTTCTGTAATATATCCACTGTTCTTTAATGCAAAACTTTCGATTTCACTGATATTATTGTCATCTTCCACAATATATACTAACGGTGTTTTCATGTATCATGCCTCCTTTTTATACTTAGGCAGCTTGTACTCTTCTAAAAACTCATTATACCTTGCTTTATAGTTTTCGTCATCTTTTTTCATTCTTCCGAGGTAGTCATGTGACTCAAATTCATCCGAATCTATCTGTAATTCACAGGCCGCAATGTTGGAACAATGATCAGCAACCCTTTCAAAATTGTTGGTTATATCCGATAATATAAAACCAAGTTCGATTGTGCACTGTCCGTTTCTTAATCGCTTTATATGACGGTTCTTAAGTTTTTCATTAACTACATCAATAACTTCTTCAAGCGGCTCTACAAGGAGTGCTTCTTTTTTATCATCATTTATATAACTGAATATTGCAAGATCAACTATACGGCTTATTGCATCTGTGAGTACATTTAATTCTGCCTTTGCTTCATCCGAGAACTTTATTTTCTTACCGTGCATCTCTGAAGCCGCCTCTTTTATGTTAAGTGCATGGTCTGATATTCTTTCTAAGTCGCCAATTGAGTGCAGCATTTTGGAAAGCAGTCTTGAATCATGTTCACTAAGACTCTTTGCACTTAATTTAACAAGGTAATCTCCCAGTTCATCTTCATAAACATCAACAAGTTTTTCAAGTTCTGCCACCTTTGATGCTTTCTTTTCATCATATTTATCCAGAAGCTCAATTGCTTCCATAATTGACATCCGGACTACTTTTGCCATATTAATTGTGGTTGTCTTACTCAGTTCAACTGCAAAAGCAGGTCTTTCAAGAAATCTTGCATCCAATAATTTCATCTCTGAATTTTTAGGCTTAGCCGTTTCTTTTTTATCCCTTACGGTAATACTTGCAAGTCTTTCAAGTCCCTTAGAGAAAGGCAGAAGTACGATTGTTGCAAGGACATTAAAACTTGTATGGATAATTGCTATTCCAAGCTGGTTAGCAGATTGTTCAAGGAATCCAAAATGTACAAATGCATTGATTCCGTAGAAAACACACATAAATATAACCGTTCCTATGAGATTAAAATATAAGTGTACAAAAGCAGCCCTTTTGGCATTTTTATTTGCTCCAACTGCTGAAATTATGGCTGTTACACATGTACCTATGTTCTGTCCCAATATGATAGGCAGTGCACTGCTGAATGTAATCGCACCTGTTGAACACAATGCCTGTAAAATACCGATTGATGCAGATGAGCTCTGGATTGCAGCCGTAAGTATCGCACCTGCGATAAGTCCAAGTATAGGATTTTTAAACATGGTAAAAAGATGTATAAATCCTTGATTATTCTCAAGTCCCGCTACGGCACCACTCATAGTCTCCATACCGAACATAAGAATTGCAAAACTTATAAGAATTGTACCAACATCTTTTTTCTTGTCTTTTTTACTGAATAAAATAAGTATTACGCCGACAAGGGCAAGGATTGGAGAAAAAGATGATGGTTTCAACATCTGCACAAAAAAGTTACCACTGCTGATTCCCGACAGGCTTAGTATCCATGTAGTCGCCGTAGTACCTATATTGGCACCAAAAATAACACCGACTGCCTGACTTAATTTCATAATACCAGAATTAACAAAACCTACCACCATTACGGTTGTTGCCGACGAACTCTGGATTACGGCTGTTACACCCGCACCGAGAAGCACGGCCTTTATCTTATTGGCTGTAAGTCTTTCAAGTATGTTTTCTAACTTTCCTCCGGATAATTTGGCAAGCCCGTCTCCCAAGGAATTCATACCAAAAAGGAAAAGCGCAAGTCCTCCTAACATTGTCAACGCATTAAAAAAACTCATTTTACATAACCTCTTTTTATTTTCTTAATTTCTTTTTATCATTACTATGTAAAATTTGCTTTGAGGCTATGTAAAATTTATGTAAAATTATTGGACTACGTTAATATCACCCTGTACGGAGTAAATTGCCCACTCCGCAATATTGGTTGCATGGTCGCCGATTCTTTCAAAATATTTTCCAATCATCAGCAGGTCTGTAGCTTCTCCACCCTTGTTAGGATTGCTGCTTATAATAGAAATTACATTATCTTTTACATTAAGGAAAAGTTCATCTACAATGTCATCATCGTTAATAACTTCTTTGGCTTTCTCCACATTGCCTTCTGAAAATGCTTCAAGACTTCTTATTACCATTTCCGTTGTCTTTACTGCCATACGTTTCAGAATGTCAAGGTCAGAAGTATATTCCATCCGCGATAAAAGAATTGTTATCTCTGAAATATCTGCCGCATGGTCGCCGATTCTTTCAAGGTCTGTAACCATTTTAAGTGCTGATGATATATGACGCAGGTCACTTGCCACAGGCTGTTGTGTAAGCAGAAGTTTCATACAAAGGCTTTCAATATCCTTTTTTGCCCGGTCGATTTTATCATCTTCTTCAATTGCTTTTTTTGCTTCTTCCACATTGGAATTAATAAGTGCGTTTATTGCTTTTTCTATGGATTTTTCTACCAGCGCGCCCATTGAAAAAAGTTTATCGTTTAATGTTTTTAATTCCTGATCAAATAATTTTCTCATCATCCAAACCTTCCTGATATATAATCCTCTGTTCTCTTATCTTTTGGCATTGAAAACATTGCTTCCGTATTGTTATGTTCAATTATTTCTCCCAAAAGGAAAAATACCGTTTCATCCGCAACACGGGTTGCCTGCTGCATATTATGCGTAACCATTACAATGGTATACTGTTTTTTCAGCTCCATAACAAGGTCCTCAATCTTTGAAGTAGATATAGGGTCGAGGGCTGACGTAGGTTCATCCATGAGTATAACCTCAGGTTTAACAGCCAGGGCTCTGGCTATGCATAGTCTCTGCTGCTGTCCTCCCGAAAGTCCTAGAGCTGATTTTTTTAACCGGTCTTTTACTTCATCCCAGATTGCCGCATTTTTTAATGACTGCTCTACAATTTCATCAAGGGCTGATTTTGACTTAATACCATGTGTTCTTGGTCCGAAAGCTATATTGTCATATATGCTCATTGGGAAAGGATTAGGTTTCTGAAACACCATCCCAACTCTTTTTCTAAGCTCACAAACATCCATTTTGCTATATATATCCACATCATCAAGAAGAACATCTCCGGTAATTTTACAATTATCCACCAAATCATTCATTCTGTTGAGAGTCTTAAGAAATGTTGATTTTCCGCAACCGCTCGGACCTATAAATGCAGTTACCATGTTGGATTTGATTTCCATATTTATATCTTTAAGGGCGTGAAAATCTCCATAATAAAGGTCCAGCCCTTTTACATTAAATTTATAATCTGACATTACTGTCCTCCTGCTTTTTTACTGATTTGCTTTGCTGCTACGGATGATAATGTATTTATTATGAATACAAATATCAAAAGTATTACCGCTGTGGCAAAAGTCTGTTTTGTATGAAATCCTTCACTGGAAATTGTATACATATGTACCGCAAGGGTTCTTCCTGATGACATAAGTCCTTTGGTAAGTCCTCTTGTTGCGGTTCCCGACGTATATAAAAGTGCCGCTGTTTCTCCCACTATTCGTCCTATGGCAAGAATAATTCCGGAAAGGATACCCGGAACTGCTGCCGGAAGAACAACTTTAAATATGGTTCTTAATTTGCCGGTACCGAGGGCAAAGCTGCCTTCCCTGTATGAATCCGGTACAGCATCAAGTGCTTCTTTGGTTGTACTCAATATTGTAGGCAGTACCATAATTGCCGCTGTTGCCGCACCTGCCATAAGTGAATAATCCCATTTCAAAAATACAACGAAAAAAATCATGCCGAAAAGTCCGTATATGATTGAAGGTATTCCGCTTAGTGTTTCTGACATAAGTTCAATTACCCTGACAAAGAAATTCCTTTTTTTCGCATATTCCGATAAATATATCGCTGCACCTATTCCTAAAGGTATTGCTATTGCAAGGGATACCGCAGTAAGAATAAGTGTATTTATAAGAGAAGGTAAAAGTGATACATTCTCAGAATTATATTTTGTTGAAAAAATACCTTTTGAGGTAAATAATGCAGGCACGCCATTTACCAGGATATAAAACAGCACATATAAAAGTGCCACTACGGTAATTCCTGCCGCAAGGTACATAAGACCTCTTAACACAAGTGAACCGACATGATGCTCTCTTAATTGCTTTTCCATTATGCCTCCACCTGCTTTCTCTTTAATATGCTGATTATCATATTCAATATAAGTATAAATCCAAACAAAATTACACCTGTGGCAATTAATGCTTCTTTATGCAAATCGGTGGCATATCCCATTTCAAGCACAATATTGGATGTCAGTGTCCTGACACCATCAAATATGCTTTCCGGAAGTCTTGTCTGATTTCCGACAATCATCTTTACTGCCATTGTTTCTCCGATTGCCCTGCCCACACCAAGGGTAAGACTTGTTATTATTCCTGATTTTGCTGCAGGAACAATGGTCTTAAACACAGCTGTTTCTTTTGTTGCTCCAAGTGCCAGTGCCCCCTCCATATAGCTTTCGGGAACTGCTCTTATTGAGGCTTCCGATACTGATATAATTGTAGGAAGTATCATCATTCCAAGGACTATGGATGCTGCAAGAATGCTGAATCCGTTTCCGGTAAAATTATTTCTTATAAATGGAACAATTACCATCAGTCCAAAATAACCATATATAATTGAAGGTATTCCGGCCAGAAGATTAACTACAGGCTTTAATATTTTATATAACCATGCAGGACAGAATTTTGCCATGAAGACTGCCATAAATATTCCAACAGGAACACCTATTATAAGTGCTCCTGCAGTAACATACAGACTTCCTATTATCATGACAAATATTCCGTAATAATCGCTGCCCGGTTTCCATATCTTACCTGATACAAATTTTGTAAAACCTATCTGATGTATAGCCGGTATTCCCCTTGCAAAAAGAAATATACATATTACAAGAACCGCTATTATTGAAATACTTGCAAGGAAGGCGAACACAGCCGCCATTCCTTTTTCCCTGATTTTTCTCATATAGATCTCCGTCTGTTATTTAACTTCTGACCAGCCAGTTACTGAACCTGTGTAGATATTTTTAATCTGTTCTGATGTAATTTCATTAACTGTGTTGTTCTTATTAACAACAATTGCAATACCGTCTTTTGCGATTACCACAGGTACAAGTCCTTTTTCTTTTTCACTGTCTTTTACTTCTCTTGAAGCCATACCGATATCATAAGAACCGCTTGTTGCATTTTCCATGCCTGTTGATGAATCTGTTACCTGAAGTTCTACCTTAACTTCGCTTACTTTTTCATAAGCTTCAACAAGTTTTTCCATTACAGGACCTACTGATGAAGAACCGCCGACTACAATGCTTCCTGTAACATCTGATGGCGTATAAGCCTCGCCTTCTGCTACTGCTATGTATCCATTGTCTTCTATAATCTTCTGACCTTCTGTACTAAGGATATAGCTTATAAAATCTGCTGCAGCTCCTTTAGCTTCTCCGTTTGTGGCAATATTAAAAGGTCTCTGTACTGAATATGTACCGTTTGCTACGTTTTCTGCTGTTGCTTCAACTCCGTCAACCTTAAGTGCTTTTACCGAATCGTTAAGAGAGCCGAGTGAGATATATCCAATTGCATTGGCGTCACCCGAAACTGCTGTAATAACTTCATTGGTTGAGTTAGAAATAACTGCTGAAGTTGTTGTCATATCTTCTTTCTTACCGTCTGCATTCTTCTGTTCTACACCTGTAATTTCTACAAAAGCGCCTCTTGTTCCGGAGCCTTCTTCTCTTGAAATTACTGTAATATTACCATTAACATCACCGTTTCCTGATGTTGTCCCTGATTTTCCGCATCCTACAAGCGATGCTGCAACCAAACCTGCAATTCCTGCTGCTAATACTGTTTTTTTCATTTTCATTTTCTCCTTTAAATATCTAAATATAATTTTATGCTACTGCATATTTTTCTATTGTGTTAATGAGCCTTTCGTCCTGTTTGTTAAGTATTCTTACTTCAATTGGTTTTGTAAGATCCAGACTAAGGATTCCCATCAGGGATTTTGCATCCACAATAAATCTTGATGACACCAGATCAATATCTGTTTCAAATTTGGACATTTCTCTGACAAAATCTTTAACTTTGTCAACCGAATCTAAAATAATGTTCATCTTATTCTCCTTTCTACCACAGAAACGATTGTCTCTGAAGGATTAAATTGTTTACCTCGTTTACAAGATATAGAATACTGTCCTTATGTAAAAATCGCATTGTTTATCATGAAAAAATTATGTAAAGTTTAAGAAAAAAAAAGAAAGACAGTTGAATACTTCTCAACTGTCTTTCTACTTCTTATTCTGCATTTGTCTTATGATATCTATTCCCTCCAGCACAAGAAAGGATAGAACTGCCGAAATGATAAATCCTAACCAACTTTTCATAGGCCGTCTCCTTCATATCTTATAATTTAATTATACAAGGAAGACTCATATTTTGTAAAGAAAAAACCTCTTTCAATTTTGAAAGAGGTTCTCCTATGTACGTTCAATTAAAAAAGATTAACTTTACCGATTGCCTTGTCGTTAATTACATAATAAACGGCATATTCTTCAGGTTTAACATAAAGATTAATTTCTTTAATTGCTGACTCCTTATGTCCTTCTGCCACATAAGCAGCTTTTACCTTATCGATAATATCTGCTTCTGTTACTTCATTGCCTGCGAACTGAACATACAAAGCAGTCTTAATTTCTGCCTTAGCTGCCTTAACAGGTGTTGCTTTCTTAGCAGGAGCTTTCTTAGCAGGTTCTTTCTTAGCAGGAGCTTTCTTAGCTTCTTCCTTAACTTCTGCCTTAACTTCTGCCTTTACTTCTTCTGCCTTAGGAACCGTTGTTTCTGTCTTAATTTCTGTCTTAACCTCTGCTTTAACAGGAGCTTTAACTTCTGTCTTAGCCGGTGCCTTAGTTACGTTTTTACCAGTTTCCTTAATTTCTGTTTTCTTTGTTACCATTGATTTTCCCTCCTATTTATAGTAACTTTCCAGTCACACAAAGAATATAGACCAAAATATAAAAATATGCAAGTCTTTTTCACAAATTCTGTCAAATCAGGTTAAAATATCTGCATGCATTCCATATTCCATCCTCCATAACTGTGGTTGTGATATAGTCTGCTTCTTTTTTTGCTTCTTCTGTTCCATTGCCCATTACTATGGCATGTCCCACTGTTTTAAGCATTGAAATATCATTGTTGCTGTCACCAAAAGCATAAGTATCGTTTATATCTATTCCAAGCATTTCACACACTTTTAATATGCCGGTTCCTTTGCTGAATCCCTTTGGAACCATTTCAACAACGTGTTCATTATGGAGAATAAATTCAAAATACTTTCCGAATTCTTCCTCGCATTTATCTACATTGTTACCTGTAACTGCACAGGAAAGTTTTGAAATATCATATTCTTTCTGCCCCTTTATGGGAATAAGGCGGCTGCCCAGTTCTTTTTTTAATTTGTTGCCGTACAAATCACCGGCAAAATCCTCATCATCCATATACAGATATTCTCTTCCTTCAAGTATAGGCCTGAAACCATATTTTCTGACTCCGTCTATTGTATATCTTACAAATTCGTCATCCAGTTTTTTATAAAATACCTGTTTGTTATCATATTCTATCATTGTACCGCACCCTGATATTATTCCGTCAAAACCAAGTGCAAGGAGAACTTCATTCCTGATATATGCCCTGCTGCGCCCGCTGCATATAAAAGTCAGATGTCCGTTGTCATGTAATTTTTTCATTGCTTCCACTGTACTTTCACAGATTCTGTTATGAAAATCCCATATAGTTCCGTCTATATCAAAAAATAATGCTTTTTTTCCCATTCTAAACTGCCTCTTTCAAAATAATAAAAATGCCTGCACAAATCATCATTATATTTACCGCAAGATTATATCCTCTTGTACTTTTTATTTTCCGGAAATTATCAAAAATTTTAAATAATATTCCTATAATAACGCATATAATAAAAACTCCTGCAACTGTTCCCCCTAAAAGGACTGCATACCCACTGAATTCAAGTCCTGCTATGTCAAAATATACATACATAAAAAGTATAAGAAATATATTGGTAAATTCAGAAATACCTACCATTATTCCCGTCATAAAATTAACAAAGGAAGTTCCCGTATTATCTGTATCATAAGAGTTGTCTGATTTGATTATCCCGATTACATTGGTAACGATTAACAGTGCACTCATTATATATGTAAAAAAACTTCTTGCCTTTAACATGTATTTTCCCAAGAAAAATAAAACAATCATATCAATGATTGTCATAAAAGCAACTGCAAGCGACATTCCTATTCCGATTATCACACTTTGTCCAATTCCATTTTTTACACAGTTCTGCGATAACATCTCTGAATATGTGTCCCTTGGTATTCCTATTATTGTTCCGGTTATCATCCCGATTATAAATAATTCCATATTTTTCCTTAATTATTTAAGAAAAACCGGGGAAGCCCCGGTTTTTCTTGTTTTTGATTTATTTTCTGATACGGCTGTCATTACATGTAAAGTAGATTACCTGATATTCTTTAGATACTTCTTCAAGGAACTGTAATGCACCCTCTGTCTTATCCATATCAAGGTTGATGAATGGGTCATCAAAAATGATAAATGGCTTCTCTTCTTTGTACATTGCCGCTACAAGTGACATTCTCATACATATACCAATCATATCCTGATATCCGCTACTGAAGAAATGTACTTCTCTCTGCATTCCTTCTTCTTCAACCGTAAGATGTGTATTGGCATCAATATGATAACGATCTGCAGATTCATGTGTAAGAATATTATAGTACTTTGAAAATCCTGCCTTAATAGGTCCGATATATTTACCGATGATATTAGTTCTTGCAGTTTCAAGGAAATCTCTTGCCTTGCTGACAAGGTCGTATTTCTTGTTGTCTGCTTCATATTTTTCACTTAAATCTTTAAGGCTGTCTTCAGCATCATCAAATTCTTCTTTCTTAAGATATAAATCACTAACAACCTTAGTAATCTCATCCAGGAATTTATGTGTCTCATCTATCTGTTCTGCAATCTCAACAAGCTGTGCATGTAATGTTTCAAGTGATTCAAGTTTTTCAGGAAGCTGTGTATTCTTAATTACATTCATATCTTCAGCTGCTTCAAACTTCTTAACTTCTGCATCAGCATGTTCCCATTCCTGTAAACATATTCTGTACGCCTGAAGGTGGCTCTTCATATTAACAAGCTGTGTATAAAGATCGCTCTGCATCTTAATATTAAGTCTGTCAAAGAAATCCTGAATAACCTTAAGAACTTCGTTTCTTTCGTTCTCAAACTGTGCTAATGCCTGTTTCTTGGCAAACAGATATCTGTAAGTCTCTGAACCATACTGGAGATCATGAATAAGTTCAAGGTAATTATCTCCCTGTGAAGCTCCATAATACTTCGTAATAAACGCTTCAATCTTATTGCTTGATTCCTGAAGTTTCTCTATTGCATCATCATGTACAACTTCATCCTTCTTATCAACAAGTTCTTCATATTCCTTAAGCATATTCTTAAGTCCGAATATGTATTCTGTAACTCTCTCAGTATCAAAAGGCAGCTTATATTTGGTAAGGAATAACTGCATCTGTCCGTCAATTGCCTCAACGTAATCTTTATCCTTTTTGATTTCATCAAGAAGCTTATCAACTTCCGGATTAACATGTGAAGTATTGCTCTTTACATTTACAATACCAACTATTACTAAAATTACGCCTACAACAAATGCAAGAATACCACCGGCATTCATTGTTACTTTGGCACTTCCTGCTATTGACTTGCTGACCATTGGAAGAAGGAAAAGGATAAATCCTGCAAAGGCAAGTAACCCACCAATGAATATTGTAGGTGTTATCGATACTTTACTAGGTGCATTTCTTAATGCGTCAAGAGATGCTTCCTTGGCAGGAATTGCATTGGCTCTGGCATTTCTCTTATTCCATGTCTCAAGCCTTGAATCCAGTTCTACTTCCCTTGGAATATTGCCGCTGAATCTCGCTTCATATTCTTTGATCTTGGAATCATCCACAACCGGCTGCTGTGTCTTACTGTATTCCTGGGACATTCTGAAATAGTTAGCTGTCTCTTTAATTACGGCATCTACTTCCTCAGGAGCAGGTGGTGTATCTTTAAATTTAGAATCCCATGATTCAAGTTCATTCTGTTCCTCAGGTGTCAATGTATAATTGGCAACTGACTGGTTAAGTCCGGTAAGCTTTGAGCCAACCTCAATTATCTCATCAATTTCTGTCTCTTCAGGAATTGCACCCGGAAAATTCTTCTGTTCTTTATCAAGCGCTTCTCTTCGTATCTGTGCTTCATGAACAAGACCCTGGTATTTTTCCTGCTTGGTCTTGATCTCCATTAAGTGGCTCGTGGTCTCCTGTGATTCCTGCAATTCTTTCTGACGATCTTTAAGATTTTCAAAGTACTCTTCCTTTTCCTTCATTGTCTTAACATTGTCACTGATTGCTTCATCAATCTCTTTCTTATGTATAAGTGTATTCCTAAGTTCTGCAATACTGTTGGAAAGGACATTAAGAGAACCATTCTTCTTATCAGGGCTTAATTTATTTATTACGTCGATCATTGCCTGATTAGCCGAATCATAATTATTAATATCGTTAGTATTTTCAACAAGGTTACCTAACTTTGCATTAATACTGTCTGTTGAGCTTGTTGCACAATCACTCTGGGATATAAATACAGTTCTGTCAAAAGATTCCCTGTCTATCTTAAAGAGTGCTTCTCCTACATTAGGAAGGAATGATGTATCTTCAAGATTAGTTCTTAAATTCCTTACACAGAACTTATCATCTTTTTCCCTGCTTCCGAAAATTCTTTCAATCTCGTAGGTCTCTCCATTGGATTCAAATACAAGCTTGCCTCCGTAAACACCGCCCTGCCAAGGTCTGAATCTTCTTCTTTCGTTCTCGAATTCGCTACGTGTACGTTCATTTTCAAAACCATACAGCATAATCTTGATGAATGCTGCCAGTGTTGATTTACCCCAGCCGTTACGCTCACAGAATGCGTTGCATCCATCCTTGAATTCATATATTCCTTTTCTAATTTTACCAAAGTTCTGAATTTCACAACGAATAAGTTTCATATGACTATATCTCCTCTCCTGTAAGTGCCTGAATACCATAACGGATAATCTTTGGCTTATCTTCCTCAGCAATATCCGGAGCTTTTAAGACATTTCTTACAAATTCGCCTTTAAGAGTCTCGTCAAACATAAATTCTTCATAATTAATTAATGTCTTCGTCTTATCTTCTACCTTGAACACATAGAAAGAATGTGCAAAATTCTTCTCAATTAAGTCTACGTTAATCTCCGTTTTAAGAGAAACCTCTCCCTTAATCACAATACGCACAAGGCTCTTGCCGCTAATCTTCATATCATCAAGTGCTTTTGTAATTTTCTGGATTACATCACTTGTGGTATAACATCCTGTAGCATCTATATCTACTGAATATATATTTCTCTCAGCTATATCAATTAATTTCCGACGGGATGTCATCTTCTTCTCATCCACATCAATGAGGACAAAACCATGTTCACCACATTCATCAAAGCCTCTGCCTTCAAGACATCCTGAATAACAATACACACCTCTGCTGTCAAGCTGTTCCTCACTATATGAGTGGTAATGTCCGAGTGCAAGGTAATCAATTGACTTATTCTTAAGCTTATCAAGTCCGATGCTCTCATAATCATCAACTGCTTTAGTCGGCATAGCCTTTCCGTGTAATACAACGATATTATACTTATTAATATCAAGTGATAATGAATCATATACATCCTTATGATTCTTCTCCGAAAGTTCAACACCGCTTATAACTACTTTATCGGAACCCGCAACATTGTATCCGGTCCATTTTCTGTCGAATAATTTAAGATTAGCCGGAATCTCCTGCAAATTAATAAGGAAATTATCAATGTCGTGATTTCCCTGAAGATAATAAAATTCTATCTTGGGGTTATTCACAATCAGATCCCTTACATAATTTCTGGTTGTAACCGATATCATACTCGTGTCAAAAAGGTCTCCGGCAATGATAATTGCTGCCACATCATTCTTAGCAGCATATGTAACCATCTGTCCGAAAGTATTGAGTATCTCATTTCTGCGTTCTTTCGCCTGTTCCTTGGAAAGATGTCTTAACATCCTGGAATCCAAATGAACATCTGCACAATGTATTATCTTCATATTTTCTTCTCCTTAAAATATGTTTTCTTAAACTAAAACGTTTACAAATACTTACAGGTATAATAACACACTCTAAAAAAATTCTCAACGTTTTTAATTACTTAATTGCAATTTATCTTGTATGATGTTATATTACACTCTATACAATATAGAAAGAAGGAAATAATAATGAAATTAAAAAAATTAATAGCAGTTGGTCTTTCTGCTGTACTTGCTCTCTCAGTATTTACAGCATGTGGAAAGTCTGGAAATTCATCAGCTAAAAAAACAGCCAAGGTTATAGATATTAACCTTACGGAAGAAGAATATGCTTTTGGTGTTGATAAGGACCAGCCGGAACTTCTTGACCAGGTTAATGCTTTCATTAAGGAAATTAAAGAAAACGGCGAACTGGACAAGATCTGCAACAAATACTTCGGTGACGGAGAACCTGTAGCGGTTAAGTCTGCTGTTTTGGATGAAAGCAAGGACCAGCTTGTTGTAGCCACTAACGCAGCATTTGAACCTTTCGAATATACAAAGGGTGACAGCTATGCAGGAATTGATATGGAAATTGCAAAGGCTCTTGCAGATAAGTTAGGCAAAGAGCTTGTTATCCAGAATATGAGCTTTGATGCCGTATGTTTATCTGTAGGCCAGCACAAATGTGACCTTGCAATCGCAGGCCTTACAATCAAAGAGGACCGTAAAGAATATGTAGCATTCTCTGATCCATATTATCAGGCATCACAGAGACTTGTTGTTGCATCTGACAATACTGAATTTGATAACTGTAAAACAGTAGAAGACGTAGAAGCAATCCTTAATACAAAAGATTCTTCCTCATCAGTAGGTTTCCAGAACGGAACTACAGGCCAGTTCTACTGTGAAGGTGATGAAAGCTTCGGATTTGCCGGTTTCAAAATGAAGAACACAGGATATGCTAATGGTTCTTTAGCAGTACAGGATCTTATCAACGGCGGATTAAAGTATGTAATCATTGATGCTGCTCCTGCCCAGTTCATTACTGAATCAATCAACAAAATGCAGTAATTACTGTTCGCTGGAAAGGTGGTTTCATGGGTAATTTTTCACTCAAGTTTGATAAATTCTGGGAAACCTTCATAAAATACAACGGATACGTTAAGGTTCTTGAAGGTTTGAAAAATACACTTACAATTGCTGTGCTGGGTCTTATAATCGGCATTGTGATAGGAACGCTTATTGCTACGGCAAGAGTTATTCCCCAATACAAAGTTTTACCAAGAATACTTAATAAAATATGTTCTTTTTATGTAGCGCTTTTCAGAGGCACTCCTATTGTGGTACAGCTTCTTGTATTTTATTATGTCCTGCTTCCTCTGATGGGAAGCCGTATGACAGGTATCCAGGTTGCCGTTATGGTATTCGGTCTTAACAGTGCCGCATACATTTCGGAAATTATGCGTGGCGGCATTATGTCGGTAGACAGCGGACAGATGGAGGCCGGACGTGCTGTTGGCCTTAGCTTTGGAACAACAATGTTAAAAATTGTTATTCCCCAGGCAGTAAAAAATATTTTACCTACAATGGGTAATGAGCTGATTGCCTTAATAAAAGATACTTCGGTAGTAAGCTTCGTAGGTGCGACAGACCTCTATGTTGCTTTCAGCTTTATCGGAAGCAGTAACTATGAATTTATGGTTCCTTATCTTGTTATGGCATTGATTTATATCGTACTGGTTCTTATTATCAGTTTTGCAATCAAACTTATGGAAAGGAGCCTGAGACGAAGTGATAGACGTAATTAATCTTGAAAAAAGTTTTGGTAATAATAAAGTCCTTAAAGGCATTAATATCACAATAGAAAAAGGTGACATTATGGTTGTCATCGGTCCTTCCGGTTCCGGTAAAAGTACATTCTTAAGATGTCTTAACTGTATGGAGGACCCAACCGGCGGTCAGATTATTTTTAACGGTGTTGATATTGCGGATCCTAAAGTTAATATCAATATTCACAGGCGCCACATGGGAATGGTATTCCAGCATTTCAATCTTTTTAATAATAAGACAGTCATCAAAAACATTATGTTAGCTCCTGTCTATGTTAAAAAGCAGCAATTAAGAAAAGACAAACGCCACAATGCTATTACGAAATTTACCAATCTTTTCAGAAGCAAGGATTCCAAAAAAGAACTTATTAAAATCACAACAACCAATTCAAGGATTGTTGAAGAATGTAAGCAGGAAGCCATTGAATTATTAAAAAAGATCGGGCTTGAAGACAAAGCGGATGTATATCCTTCAACACTGTCGGGCGGTCAGAAGCAGCGTGTTGCGATTGTCCGTTCAATGGCAATGAAGCCTGATGTAATCCTTTTTGACGAGCCTACAAGTGCACTTGATCCCGAAATGGTAGGAGAAGTTCTTGATCTTATGAAACAGCTTGCCAGAGACGGCATGACAATGATTGTTGTAACACACGAAATGGGTTTTGCAAGAGAAGTCGCCAATAAAGTAATTTTTATTGATAACGGACAGATTCTTGAAAATTCTTCTCCTGAAGAATTTTTCACCAATCCTAAGAATCCAAGGCTTAAAGAATTTCTTGCAAAGGTTTTATAATTTTTTTAAAAACCGGTCAGATGATGACCGGTTTTTTTTGCTTTTTTTATACTGATTTGATATAATTACATCAATTGAATGTATCGGGAGGACTCTTACATGAGCAGTGTTGATTTTTCAACATATCAGGACAAATATAACCTTGGCAAAGGTGATTTCAGAAATTTCAGCGAGGGTATTGAAAAAGAATGGTTGATTTCAAATGGCATCGGAGGATACGCAAACGCTACTGTCATAGGCTCTAACTCCAGAAGTTTCAGCAGTCTTTTGAATGTATCCCTTAATCATCCGGCTGACAGATATACTCTCTTAGCCAATATAAGTGAACGTATTTCAGATGATACAGGCATCACAAACCTTGCTACTTACCACAGTATCAGTGAAACTTATGAGGGATTCAGGTATCTTTCCCACTTTAGTTTTGGTTCTTATCCGGAATATACCTATCAGATTGGTGATATGATTATCCGTAAATCCATAGGTATGGTATATGGAAAAGATACTTCTGTAATATGTTATTCCGTCAAAAACGGCAGCAGCCGCAGAAAACTGTATATTACACCATATTTTACATGTAAGACATTGGGTGAGGTTACCGACCCTAAGGCACTCGGTTTACATTCCGATGAAAAATCCGGTACAATTACCATCACAAGTGATGTAATGAATATGAAGTATTTTTTCAGGGCATCTGACGGAGAATTTATAGATCGTTCTACCTACCCTACAAGCATGGCAGAACCTACACACATATATCTTTCAGGTGTATTATATGACCTTGATGTAAGAAACGGTCTTAATGCTTGTGACGGTTTCTATACGCCTTACGATATATGTATAGACATTAATGCCGGAGAGGACAAATTCTTCTATTTTGTATGTAGTACGGAAGATGTATCCTGCAATGGCTTTGATGTTCTTAAATCAATGGATGCAAGAAAAAAAGAATTATATGACCTGGTTCCTAAAAAAGATGGTCTTTTAAAGCGTCTGACATACAGTGCCGATAATTTTATTGTTGAAAGAGAATCCACAAAATGTAAAACCGTTCTCGCCGGATATCCATGGTTCATGGACTGGGGACGTGATACAATGATTGCTTTTACAGGACTTGTACTTTGTACCCACAGATTTGAAGATGCCAGAAGCATTTTAAAATCCTTTGCATTATATGTTAAAAACGGACTTCTTCCTAATGTTTTTCCTAATACGGATGCTGACGTCCCTTATTACAATACAATGGACGCTTCGATGTGGTATTTTAATGCCGTATACAAGTATCTTGAGTACGACACCGGTGCCGACGCCCGCCGGTTCATTATGGAAGAAATATATCCGGCTCTTGTAGAGATTATTGACAATTACAAAAAAGGAACTGATTTTTCTATATGTATGGACGAAGACTGCCTCATAAGCGGAGGAAGTGATTTAGACCAGATTACATGGATGGATGTCCGTGTAGGTGATCTTGTTGTTACGCCAAGGCACGGCAAGCCTGTAGAAATCAATGCTTTATGGTACAATGCCTTAAAGGTTATGGAGGAATTAAGTCCCGGTGACAAGAAAACAGAATATCATGAGCTGGCTTCCAAAGTTAAAGATAGCTTTATAAGCAAATTCTGGAACAGCAATGAGAATTGTCTCTTTGACGTTATAGGTAAAAAAGCTGACGGCAGCGATGACCCTGATTCTTCAATCCGTCCTAACCAGCTTGTTGCCGTAATACTTCCCTATACGATGCTTTCAGCGGATATGGAAAAGACCATAGTTGATAAAGTATATAAAGAATTATACACTCCTTTGGGCATAAGGACTCTTCCTTGCCATGACGAACGCTATAAATCACAATACATCGGCAGACTTATAGACAGGGACAAAGCATATCATATGGGAACTTCATGGGGATATATAACAGGATTTTTCATATCTGCTTATGTTAAGACACATGGCAATACCCAGTCTGCGAAAGAAGATGCAGCTCTTTTGCTTGAACCGATGATAGATCATCTGAACGATGGCTGTTTAGGCGGCGTAGCAGAAATATTTGACGGAAGTTTTCCTTGCACTTCAAGAGGCTGTTTCTCACAGGCATGGAGTGTTGCAGAACTTATACGTTGTTACTATGAAAATATTATTTAATTAAGGAGATTATATGAAAAAAAGAATTTTACTTACAATCCCATTTATCCTGTCCGCCATGCTTATAGGCTGCGGCAAACCGGATAAAAATGATTCCTCTGTAGCCGACACTTCCGATTATATCCTTACGGATACCTCAGAAAGGGCAGACAGCAACGGTAAATTAAAAAGAACGTATACTTTCGTCAATAGTGAAAAAGAAATCAGCTTTACCTATAATGTATTGAAAAATTTTTCCATGGAGAACTTTTATTACGGTACAAGCCTGATAACAAATGATTCTTACGGTTATGACCGCTATATGGTTGTGGATTCAGAAGGCAATGAAATAATAAAATACGATTCTTATGACTATATGAAAAGACTTGAGACCCTTCCATATTTCATAGTAACCACTGATAAAGAATCAGGAGAGCTTGTTGGTCTTATTTCCGAAACCGGCTCAGCAGTTGTGCCTGAGAAGTATAAAGATATTTCGCTTTACCCTTCAGATGACAAAATCATCTATCTGTGTGATAAGGGCGAGGACGTATATGATATCAGGTCTGAGAATGGCGATGTAATTACAGAAGACATAACTATAACCAATATTTCGGACTGCGGTTATGTAGAATCTCCTTTTTCAAGCGGCGGCTATGGAATATTATGTATCAATACCGGTACGGGTTACCGCTATATAAGTGAAAAGAATGGTTCTACAGTAATTGAACACGCCGATTATTATGATGAAAATATTTTTGATTACTATATAACTTCTGCATCACAAGGTGATGTACAGCTTGGTTTTTTCAATAATGACGGAACAAAATTCTATCCTATTTCGGATGATTACAGCGGCTGCCGTATTTTTGCCACGTCGGATTACAGATATATATATGATTCATCTGATATTATAGTTGCAACATACTCTTCCGGTGGTTCTCTTGTAGGCACCTCGGATAATGGCGAGATACTTCATCCTATGTTATACGGCAATAACCGTACCTTCTTCATTGAAACCGAATCCGCTTACATACTGAAAGACAGTGATGATGATCAGGTAGAAAAATTTTCAAAAGACACCTGTACATTGGAAGGTTCTTCAAATTATGGTTTTGTTATAACAAAAGATGGTGCAGGCACCGTATACTCATTAAAAGGCAAAAAGCTTTACACGGACTTAACGGTTACAGACAAATTATACATTGATGATAATACATATCTTGCCAATATTTATGGTCATCTTGTTCCTCTTGATATAAACGAGACTATATCCTACCAGTCAGAAAAAGGCTTTTGTTTAACCGAGAACCAGTCAGAAGGAAAAATATACATAAAAGATTCTTCAAATACTTTAAGCGAATATAATACCACAGATTTTATTAGTCTTCTGCATACGGACAATGACAGTATTTTCCTGGTAAAGACCACTAATGGTCTTTTCAATATAAACGGAAATGCAATTAAATCCGCCACTGAAGAATAAAAATATCCCCAATGCCATTATCTGACATTGGGGATTTGTTTACCATTGTTCCATCACCTTATTTAAAAGGTCACTTCTTAATTGTCCGCAATATGAACATACTTTCTTATCAGCGGAATTCTCATGTCCGCAGGCTTCACATTTCCAGACTGACGGAACGCTCTTCGACTCAGGTGCTTCTTTTATATTTTCAACTGCAACCGCTTCATCTTTAATTACGGTTTCATCGGAAGCCTTCTCTTTCATCCCGACTGCTTCCACTCTGCTTTCACGCTCATCTGTGGTCTCTGATTTCTTATGCTTCAAAGATATTCCTGCTGCCGTAGTCAGTGCTCCGCATATACCTAACAAAGCTGTCCTGGTTACTGTACTCTTAATTTTTCCGTTGAGCTTCTTAGAGGCATTCTTAAGCTCTGCCTTATATTTTTTTATAGGCAGTGCAGATATAACCATTGCCGTTTCTAATGCTGCTCCTGATATTATTGCTGCTATCGCAATCTTACTGTTATCTTTCATTCTATTCACACGGAGAATCATATAATTATTCCCACAACTCCATTGTTACTATCAATTTCTGACTTGTGAATTGTACCACCAACAACAGCTATATTGCAATCATTAAATATATTTTTGTAGGTACCGTCAGTAATATCGGTCTTAATATCCTTTGTTTCGCCCTTTATATTAAAAATACCGAGAGCTTTATTATTGCCTTTGCAATATGTAATTACAAAAGTATCCGTATCCGGTTCCGCTTTCACTTCATAAAGTCCGTCTGCGAATATGCTGTACTGCTTCTTAATTTCCGATAATTTGGAAATATAACCGCTTATATCATATCCTGTATTTCTGTCAATCGTATCAATATCAAAAAGACTTGGTGTTCTGTCATTTCCGAATTCCTCACCGGCATATATAAACGCCATTCCTTTCTGGAAATATGAGAAAGCAAGAAGCCTCTTTACAGTCTCAATATCATGAACGTAGTTCATAACCCTGTCTCTGTCATGGTTCTCAAGAGCACGGATTTTAACATAATTCTCAGGATATATTCCATCCTGGAAGTTAAGGACTTCTGCATAATCCGCAGCACTTACTTTTCCTTTAAGATAGCCGTCATAGAAATTCCATATATCATAATCATAGGTCATATCAAAAGCGGAATACATAGTATTATCCGAATTGGCAACGGAATTAATGCTTCTTAAATATTTAATAAAGCCTATTTCAACCGACTCAGCAAGCCAGATTAAACCTTTTTTAACCTTGGCGCATTCTGACCTTGCCCTATTCCAGAACTCTATAGGGACTATTGAAGCAACATCACATCTGAAACCGTCAACTATCTCTGCCCACATCTTCAAGGTATCAATCTGATAATCCCAAAGGTCTTTGTTCTTATAATCAAGGTCATATACATCCGACCAGTCACCTACCTTATTACCAAAGCTTCCATCCTCTTTTTTGTAGAAAAATTCCGGGTGTTCAATGGAAAGCACAGAATCTTTTGACGTATGGTTATATACCACATCAATGATACATTTCATTCCGAGACCATGGATTGCATCAACAAGCTGTACAAAATCCTCTCTGGTTCCGTATGCGGGATTGACAGCCCTGTAATCCTTAATTGAATAAGGGCATCCAAGTTCTCCCTTTTTGCCTACAACCCCGATTGGATGGATAGGCATAAGCCATATCACATCAACACCCATCTGTTTAATTCTTGGAAGGTCTTTTTCCAATGCTTTAAAAGTTCCCTCCGGTGTATGATTTCTTACATACACACTATACATTACCTGATTTCTCAAATTAATATTTGTGTCACTTGCCATAATTAATCCTTCCTTTCAAAATAATGTTCTTACGATACTTTCAAGTCTCTCCTTACAAAAGATATCGCTAAAAAGGAATTCCTCCGAAAGGGTGTCAAGATTATCCGTTGAATACTCAATCTCCCTTGAAAACATATGTATACATTCCATATGCTGCTCTTTCGTAAGCATTCCATCCCTTTTGTAAATATAGATGTCCATTTCCTTAATAAGTATCAGATTGGCTGTCATAAAATATATTTTACCTGCAAAGTCGTGGTCATATACAGACTGCAACAGATATCTGAAAAGATAATAGCATACCAGCTTGTCATATCCTGTAAACGGATAATTCTCTTTATTAAAGCCGGACAAGTTCCTGACGTAATCATCTTTATGAAGCGAAGCTGTTAAATCCTTAACAAATTCCGTCCATTCCACATTGAGAACCTCCATGGAATCATAGGTGTCCCAGATTTCCATAATATCCGCTTCTTCATAAGGCAACGCTTCCCTGTTTACATACCGGGGAACATATTCCAAAATAGCCTTATAATCATTTCTGTTAATTAATTCCTGTATATATTCACCCGTATCAAGGAGAACCGATAATTTGTCCGCAAATTCCATATCAGAATTCATTACGTCAAAAAGACAGTTTCTGACCTTCTCTATTCCTTTGCAAAGAAGGTCGTCATATTCTTCGTCTTCAAACTCTTCTTCGTCTATCGTACGCTCCACAATATGGAAAGGCTTTGTGTCCTCCAATATTATTCTGGCAGCTTCCTCACAGGCAAGACCTATTCCGGTCTCTTTATAATGGCCGTAATATTCGCTGAACCTTGGAAACTGTGTACATACAACTCCCATATGTTCAGGCCCCAGCTCTTTATAGATATGGCATAAATTATCATCATCAAGAAACGGACATCCCCCGTTCTCTAATTTAAAACAATAAGTATCCGTATAATCTATGGAGGCTCTTAAGCGGTCTCCAAAATCGCCTTTTACTGACTTATAGAACTCCACAGTGTCTTCATCAAGGTCTATCTGCCATCCTCCGTAACAGCAGTTATCCCTACACTCACCTGCAGTACATACAAAACTGTCAAAATAATGAGGAATCCTTAATACCATAATTCTGTCTCCATTACTAACGTAAATCTCTAGGAACGTATTCCCTGTCCGTTACAAGGCTCTTGTATGCCGGTCTTATAATCTTGTCCGTTGTTACAAGTTCCTCCATTCTGTGGGCGCTCCAGCCTGCAATTCTTGCAATGGCAAAAAGCGGAGTATAAAGCTCTCTTGGAATTCCAAGCATCTCATATACAAATCCGCTGTAAAAATCCACGTTAGGACTTACACCTTTATATATCTTACGTTCCTTGGCAATAAGCATAGGTGCTATTTTTTCTATATTCTCATATAACATAAGGTCCTTATCCTTACCCTTATCGTGGGCAAGTTCCTCAACAAACTTACGGAATACCTGCTCTCTTGGGTCTGATAAAGAATATACCGCATGACCCATTCCATATATAAGTCCCTGTCTGTCATAAGCCTGTTTATTAAGTATCTTGTCAAGATAAGACGCAATCTCTTCCTCATCGCTAAAATCCGAAACATGGGATTTAATGTCATCCATCATCTTCATAACCTGAAGATTGGCTCCGCCGTGTTTTCTTCCTTTAAGTGAAGACATTGCCGCAGCTATTGCAGAATATGTATCTGAACCTGACGAAGTAACAACTCTTGTGGTAAAAGTTGAGTTATTACCGCCGCCGTGCTCCATATGCAATAAAAGTGCAATATCAAGAACCCTCGCTTCAAGCTCGGTAAAAGACTTGTCAGGTCTTAACATTCTGAGGAAATTCTCTGCTATAGACAAATTGCTGTCCGGACGATGAATATACATACTGCCGTTATTATCATAGTGGTTATATGCATGATATCCGTAAACAGCCATCATTGAAAAATTGCTGATAAGCATAATACACTGTCTTAATACATTTGAAAGGGATAAATCATCCTGCCTGTCATCATAACATGCAAGTGTCAGAATACTCCTTGTCATTGAATTCATAATATCCACTCTCGGAGCTTTCATAATGACATCCCTTGTAAAGTTGGTAGGGAAATCCATACTGTTGTTAAGTGCTTCCCTGAACTTTGCCAGTTGTTCATTATCAGGCAAATCTCCGAATAGAAGAAGGTAAACTCCCTCCTCAAAAATGAACCTCTTATCTGCAGCGCCATTAACAAGATCTCTTACATTATATCCTCTATATAAAAGTTCTCCGTCACACGGAATCTTTTCTCCATTCACATTCTTAAATGCCGTTATCTGTGAAATGTTGGTGAGTCCGGTCAGAACACCTTGTCCCTGTTCATCCCTAAGACCTCTCTTAACGCCATATTCCTGATATAAATTCTTATCAATCTGATCATTTTTAACACAAAGCTTAACCTGCTCATCTGTGTAATCTGTAATTGATATCATATTGCACCCTCTTTCCAATTAATAATCTATTTTTAATTTTAACATCCTGACATAAAGATGGTCAAATTAAAAATTTATTAACAAATTTTAACAAACCTTATGTATATCAAGACTCATTTCATGCCACACTTCGCCGCCCCATACAGAATCTGATATTCCATGGTCCGTAAACCCAAAATCAAGATACATTGGGACCTTAGCATCAAGGCATGTAAGTATTAGTTTTTCCCTGTTATTTTTCTTTTCTTTCAACGCATATTGTCTGACAAGTTCTCTTGCAAGTCCTTGTCTTCTGTATTCCGGCAAAATGCTTAATCCAAGAATCATTATATTTTTTCCTTCAGAATTATTAAGGTACGCATCTTTAAAAAATTCATCCCTGAATACCTCTTCATCTGTTGCCAACCCATTTAGAGAACCTGCTATTTTACCGGTCTCTTTGTCCACTGCAACAAGAAAAAGTTCCGGCGCATTCTTAATTCTTTCTATCATATTCTTCTCACTGCAGGCTTCATTGGGCGGAAAACATACCTGTTCAATACGCACCGCCTGTTCTGCCTCATTATCTTTTATAATTCTGAATTCGTATCTGTTGTTCATCTTAGCCTCCTTAATTCTGTTTAAAATACTCTTTTGCAAATTCCATATCCTGTATTAACTCCAGTGTTCCTATATATCCGTCATTTTCATCACGCACCGCTATATATGTTACAAGCATGGTTCTTCCGGCTTTTTCCATCCAGACAGGCATACTGTCAAGGCTTCCGTTTCTGAACTCATCGATTATACGTCTTACCATGGTGCTGACTTTAGGCGGATGGCAGGAAAATACTTCACGCCCGATTGCCATCATTGAACGTTTAAAAACTTTATGTCCTTCGTTAAAATACCTGTTTATATTATCCTCATCCACAAAAGTTATTTCAAGAGGGATTGTATTAAGTATGGCTTCAAGCTGGTTAAGAGAAAGCGTTCCTCCGTTGATTTTTATTATATCTCCTTCTATTGCCACCTTTTCTTTAGCCTTTTTGACGCCATCCCATGTTGCATTTTCAACTCCGAAACATACGTCATAATCTTTGGAGTCCATATAAATGTTCTGCCAGTCCTCCTCGGAAAAATTAACAGCACAGTTAGGGAACAAAATATTTTCCTCTTTATATATCATATCGTCAAGCATTGTAAGAAGTTTTCCAACATCTTCCTTCCAATTTTCATCCTTTTTCTCTGCTTTACACAAACGGTTAATCCCGTTTCTGATATCAACATCAGTTGTCCACATTACGGCTGACGGTCCGCTTATATTATATTTTACATCTAAAAGCGGATAAATCAAATCTCCTTTTTTGGCATAGTGGATTGCGATTTCCCTTACACTTTGTATTTTCTCAGGTTCTTTTTTACATTCTTCAATAAGCTCCCTGAGTTTTAAATTTTCTTTCATGAAGGTATTCAAAGGATGTCCTTCTATACCCGCCAATGCTTCCGAAGTCTTCATCCGTTCTTCTTTGGATATTTTTCCCTTAAACAATGCTGCATGCACATCACAAAGTCTCTGCACCTTGTTAAGCGGCGTTCCCGCTTTAAGCAGTTCTTCCTCTGCCGCCATTATTTCTGACGCATCCACGCCGCCTAATTCCCTTACAAAATCCGCCCGTACTGCCTCTAATCTCTCACCCTTATCCAGTCTTTCAAGATATTTTTTTATTTTTCCAACAATATTTTCCATTACGCTACCTCCACCGATGATTATTTTTAGTTTAAGTAAAACAGCTAAAATTATTCACTGTTAATTATTCTCTCGTTATTGTATAATCTTATAATCAAATCAGTGAGGAAATACAAATGGATATTTTTATAACAATAATCGTAACATTTTTTGCAGGTATGGGAGCAGGTCTCGGTACAGGTTTTGCCGGAATGAGTGCCGCGGCTGTAATAAGCCCGATGCTCATAAGTTTTCTTAAAATGGACCCTTATATGGCTGTAGGCATTGCCCTGTCCTCCGACGTTCTTGCCAGTGCCATATCTGCTTATACATATGGGAAAAATAAGAATCTTGATATTAAAAACGGACTTATAATGATGGTTTCCGTCCTTGTATTTACTTTTATCGGAAGCTACATTGCAAGCCTTCTTCCGTCAACCACAATGGGAAATTTCTCGGTCATCATGACCTTTTTCCTCGGTGTAAAATTTATCCTGAAGCCTGTCATGGCAACTAAGGAATCTATGTCCGATGTACCCGCAAAGAAACGTGCAATCCAGTCTCTCGCCTGCGGCATACTTATCGGTTTTATCTGCGGTTTTGTAGGTGCGGGCGGCGGAATGATGATGTTACTCATCCTCACTTCCGTACTTGGCTATGAATTAAAAACTGCCGTAGGCACAAGTGTTTTCATAATGACTTTTACCGCATTAACAGGTGCCGTTTCCCACTTTGCAATAGGCGGCATGCCTGACATTCCGGTATTTGTATTATGTGTTGTCTTTACATTTATATGGGCAAGAATCGCCGCAATCTTCGCCAACAAAGCTAAGCCTGAGACACTTAACCGTGTTACCGGCGTAATCCTCATGCTTCTTGGCATAGTTGTTTTTGTATTTTCCTTCTTTAATTAAATTCAAAGAAGTATATGCAACAGGCACAGGCTATTATTATCAGGAAAAATATAATATTGAAAATCACATTTGCCTTGCGGTTTTTTCTGTGCCGGCTACTGTTATGCTGTACGCTATGATGTACGTTATTCTGTACTGTGTTCTGTGCCTTTCTCCTTGCCCTGTAATGAACTGCCAGAGGGTCAGTTCTTTTCATTATTCTATTATAAAATGTATTGAGCCATATAATATCATCCCTGTCACACATCTGGTAATCAAAAGTTCCCTCATCATGTGCCATCTGGTTTCTTATGTGCCTTAACCGTTTTAAGGTTTTACAGTCCTCGGTACATCCGTATCCGATTGAATTGAGTTCATCTATATAACGTGTTACCCCGCCGTTCCTTAATCCGAACACATCCGAGCATAATCTATCCAGTCTTTTGTACGTCTCAAAAAATTCCATATCGGTTTTGTTCATATTGATACCTCATGTTACTTATAATGAATGTCATTATGTATTTAATATCTTAATAACTGCCTTTGCCTTTTCGTCATCTGTATTTTTACATATTCTGCCGTAAAAATCTTTTAAATCTTTATCCTTTAATATGTATTTTACCTGCTTATTTTCAAGGGCAATTCTTATTAACTTGTCTGTCTGCTCCTCAGTCCAGTCGGTAACACCCGATAACTGTTCAATAACATTATGGGTATTTGTAAAATTCGTGCTGTCCTCAAGCTTATTAATAAGCTCTTCTTTCTTTACTTCTTCCTCTGTCTGATTTCTGGTCTCATCATCTTTTTCGCTGACACATTCAAAGTGAAAATCTTCAAGAATTTCGTTAGAAATTGTCCTGTCAATTATCTTCTTTACAAGTTCCTCAAGTTTCGAGCCCTCCGTATAGTCCGCAGGTGCATAGTATTTTATCCTGTTTTCTTCCAACATCCTGAATACTTTTGATTTATCTTTTGTCTCAGAATTAAATACGCCAATGGAATGACCACCGTTAATATTAACGAGCTTCATGCAAGGAATATCCGTATCGCTGTCGCCTATGTAGACCATATTTCTAAAAGGAACCCTGTATTCATCCGGTTTAAAAAAGGAATTTACACCCTGGTCGTTTATGTCCAGAACACCCTTCTCAATTCTGAAAAGAAACTGGGTCTTGTTGGTATAATTTACGACCTGGGCAGGCCATACCGCCACTCCGTCTTTATCATAATAAAAAGAACTGGCGTAAATCTTTTTAAACTTGTCTGCAACCTTCGTTCCCTCTATCATCTCTTTAAGTCCCGACGAAATTATATAATGTTCTACAATCACGCCTTTTTCCCTGCCATATTCATTAATCCTGTCAAACCATGAATCGACTCCCGGAAACAGTTTCACCTTGCTTCCGTCCTTAATTAACGTATCCCTTGTAAACAGCACTTTTCCTCTCGCTTTACTATACATCATATACATATATGCAAGATTCTGGTCCATATCATTGCCTGATGCCAAATCATTGGATTCTTTCCAGAAATCCGCCACCTCATATCGTATTGACTGTATAAAGCCCTGTGCCTGCATGTCATCCGGCGACAATGTTTTGTCAAAATCATAGCATATTGCCAAAATAGGTTCTTTATTCATATTTATCCCTCTTTTCTGTGCTTTTATATTAGCATAGTAAAATCCTGACTTCAATGGAGGATTTCTGTCCCTACATATTCTCTCTGATGTTCTCAATCAATTTAATATCTGCAGGTAACCACTCAACATCTTGAAGCTGTTCCTTTGTGAGCCATTTTGCATTCTCATGCTCTTTTAACACAAGATCTCCTCTTACTATCTCACACCAGAAACAATCCATTGACAAATGGAAGTCGGAATAATCGTACTCAATTGTATCAATCAATGTTCCTACCTCGATTTGAGTATCTAACTCTTCCATAATTTCACGTTTTAATGCCTCTTGTGGTGTTTCTCCCTTCTCGATTTTTCCTCCCGGGAATTCCCAGCTATCCTTAAATTCCCCATATCCTCGCTGGGTAGATAAAATAATTGTTTGTCCTTTATCATTTAAAGATTTTATCACTGCTGCAACTACTTTGATTATCTTCATACATTTTTCCTTCTTTCATATGTTCATGAATTTACAATATACTCATATATATCCTCCCTAACCGGAACATCAAGAATCCACTCTATTTCAACCGCAGTTTTATTTGTATTTGGCATTGTAAATTCTTTTGTATTTCCACTAGCGGTCATATGCCCCAGATAATAAAATTCTTTAGAAATCTTATCATCTTTATTTTTACGCACAAAGAGTTCCACTCTGATTCCTCTTTCTCCGGCATTCAAGAAATTCTGCACATCCTCTGACTGCACACTTCTTCCTGACTTAGAGATAGCTACTAAACGATCTTTAAATCCCGGCACAAAATGATCTTCATACTTTGTGGTATCACTGATAGTATCTGATTTGTCATAATTAATAAACACAGGAAATGTTTTTGTTTTTTTATCAAATTTATAGCCACCAATATTTAATGGTACCTCATTTTGTTCCCAATTAAGCAATCGACATACATCCTCATATGTATATTTCTGATAAAGGACAAAGTCCGTCATATCGTAGCTATGACTATAATCTCTTTCATATCTGCTTATTCCAAAATCAACAAGTTCTTTAACTATATTATAGAAATATTCATTCGATAACATTTCAATAAATGCCTTAGATGGTTTATAATCGTCCCTATCTTTTTCTATAAATATACACTGAGAATATGTATTTTTTCCTGAACCTGACTGAAATTCATTAGTCATAACATTTACAATGTTCTCCTGCTGCTCTTTACTAACCGTTTTCCCATATACTCTCATATCTGCTGACAATTCTTTAAATAAGCCGAACTTAGATAATCTATGTGTATATAAAAGTTCCCTCTTTAACAAGAGCAGTTCCTGAATTCTCTTTCCGCTTGCCAGCTTTTTTGAAATAAATTCAACTATTTTTTCTTCATCCTGTGACAGCCTGATATTATAATCTTTCTCATATTTTACTAAAAATTTATAATACGAGCCAAGGCTATTGTTATCGAAAAAACGAACTACATCCATTTCACCATAATCATCAAAATCACGAAGAGATGGTATTCTTCCTAATTTAGTCTTTAGGTTTTCATAATTCTCTCTTATCAATTTAATATCATTAAAATTTGCTTTATCAATAGATTCAAATATTCTTTTTTTACTAACTTCGTCAAAATGTACTGTAGATGCCCCCGGAATAATCCTTCCGCCTTCCATTACATACCTACGAACATTGTCCTTATTGTATGTCCTATCTCCGGACAAAGCTATCGGTATCATAAAATTATTACAATAATTACCAATAAAATCAAGAATTACCACATACTCCTTGCCATCTGCTTTTCTAAGGCCTCTTCCTAACTGCTGAATAAATACAATAGGAGATTGGGTTGGTCTAAGCATAATAACCTGATTAACTTCAACAATATCAACACCTTCATTCAATATTTCCACAGAAAATATATAGTCCAAAGGTTGTTTATCCGTATTGGCTTCATTTTCATTCATAGCAAGCCGTTCAAACGCACTCTGTCTCTCCTGTTCCGTTGCATCACCATTCAACGCAATAGTGCGATAACATTTTCCGGTCTCAGGATTAACTATACTATTAAACTTATGTGATAATTCTTGTGTTTCTTTAATACTGCTGCAAAAAATCAATCCTCTTACTTTATCCCCACTATATCCGTAATAGCATGATTTTTCTATGATGTGTTTAACGCGCTCATCACTTGTGAGCATACTAAAATCATGGTCAGCCTTATCATCTCCTATTATGGACAAGTCTGTAATCCCAAAATAATGAAATGGACATAACAGTTTATCTTCCATAGCCTGTTGTAAACGTATCTCATAAGCAATCTGATAATTGAATAATTCATAAACGTTTTTACCGGCAATATTATCATCACGTTTATCTGGAGTTGCAGTCATTCCAAGCCATAACTTAGGTTCAAAATGCTTCATAATCTTTTGATACGTATCAGCTGTTACGTGATGTGCCTCATCCAGTATAATACAATCAAATGCGTTCTTATTGTACTGAAGTAAATGTTCATCTCGATTTAATGTTTGAACCGTAGCAAACACATAATCTGCGTTATATTCACGATATCCACCACAAACCAAACCCATGGAAACAGATTTTTCAAACACTCTCTCATAGGATTTCTTGGTTTGTCTTGCAAGTTGTCCCCTATGTACTAAGAACAAAACTCTCTTAAACCCTAATTCCCTCATTGCAAATGCAGAAGCATAAGTTTTACCTGTTCCAGTCGCAGATATTAAAAGTGCCCTGTTTTTTCCCGCATCAATAATTTTCTTAAGATTTGTTATAAATGCAATTTGCATGCTATTAGGTTTTAGATTATATTTTTCTAATGATACAATCTTTTCTTGCGTGGCAATGTCTCTTTGATGTTTAACTATATTATATTCTTCTTTATAATTCTCATAAAAATCATCAAAACCAAATGTATGCTGTGAATTCCATAAGCGGTCAAATTCAGAAATTATTTCTTCTGCCATTTTCCCATGCTCAGTTGAAATAATCCTTGTATTCCACTCTTGATTACTGGTAAGTGCCGTACTTGTCATATTAGAGCTTCCAATTATAATCTGATATACTTCACCCGTTCTAAAAATATATCCCTTTGTATGAAACCCTTCATCTGCCGCTTTTACATCGTACATCTTCAATGTGATATTTGATAATCCATTAAGTTTCTTCAATGCCTTGGGTTCACTAAAATCCAGATAATTAGTTGTGAGAATTTCACCAGGTATATTTTTCTTTTCTAATTCCTTTAATGTCTGAAGTAACGGGGTAATTCCACCCATAGTGATAAATGCTACACTAATCTGAAATTTATCACATTTTAATAATTCATTCTCTATAGTAGATAAAACTTTCTTTCCGGATTTATAATTATTAGTAATAAACTGTGGACAATAAAGGCTGTTTGAAGCAACCGAACCATCTATATATGCGGTTTCACATCCTAATCGTAATTCATCTCTTTCATCCATATAAATACTCCATATTCAACAATAATATGTATATTATATTATTTATACCGGATTGTTGCAACGTAAGAATACAAAGATAACATTTCTCATATATTCCCTTTAGTCTCATTTTATCCACAGTAATCATTTTCTACCTTTTTTCTAAAACGTCTTTATCAAATATGCTTTCATCTTCTCCCTTTGAACATAATTTATTTCACACCTATATGTATGACATTCTTCTTCTATCATATTTATATATTCATCAATATCCATATTACTTGAAATAAAAGTTCTTTTTACAACTTCTTTTATCTGTTTCTTTTTTTGAATCTTATCTGGCAACTCATGTATCTTTAATAATAAATACGCCCCAATTTCATTACCAAGATAATAACGATTTACACGCATATAGTTAGATACAATTACTGCGTTCATATTTGTAAGTAGAAGGCTTCTAAGTGAAATATTCAGTTTTTCTGGAAATGAATTTAGCCCAGCAAATATATTGTATCTCGCATACTGAACCCAATTATATATGTTTTCATAACTCATCAATTCATTATGCTTCACCTGTTGATTTACATCTTTTTGTAAAAGTCGAATTAACTCTTGTTTCATTTCGTCAGACAGTTTCTGGTATATATTTAGTGTTAATTCCTGCCATTCACTTACATCAATTATTTCTTCTCTAATTTCCATAGCTGAATTATCATGGCTATTATATTTTATTCTACTATATCCTGCCAGTTTTGCACTCGTAAGATTAAGTCTAATCAAATCTATATAAAATTTAATAAGTAATCTTATATTTTGTTCATCAAGTTGAAAATATTTTTCATTTATAATTTCTCGTAACAAATGTACCTCACTATTTAAACTCTCTATCCATGGTATTTGATTTCTTAATTTTTTATCTTTTGTACTGTCATTAATTTCATATTGCTTCCACTTAATATATTGAATAAAAAATAAGTCAATCAAATGATTATATCTGCTTTGTAATTCAACATTATCATCAACTTGAATTGCACTATACAAATTTGTTAGATTTCTCTTCAGCATATCCATGTTGTTTATTCGTTTTTTATCCATATTTTTCAAAAAGTATTTATCAATTTCTTCAAATATGTAGTTATCTATTTTTATATCAGAATACATTTTTATCATTAAAACACTTTTTGTACATTGAACGAATAATATGACAAACAATATAAAATATCCAATAGCAAATAAAAACCACATGAAAGTTATTATATTAATTACTTTTTTTCCAATTAAATCTCCATATATCATTATAAATGGTTTATAAAGAATTTCCAAAATCAATAATATACCAAATATTTTTTTAGAGATTATTTTTTTAAAAATTGTCAGATTCTTGTATACAAAAAACTCAGCAATATCTTTTCCTAAATATTTAGTTACAGACTTTTCACTACCTCGATAATCTGCTACAAATTGATAAAAAGTCAATAATATTCCATATATTGTAATTTGTCCAATAACTACTGTAAAAAATGTTGCTTTATCAATATTCAAATTATTATTTAATATATAGTTTATTACTTTTTTCAACATATTTGATATTTGTTCCATTTATACCTCAAATTGTAATTGCACTATTTTTTAACCTCTCTGCAAAATTTATTTTAATCACCCTTACCTATAGTAAAAATAATTCTAAGCACATTTGGATCACCTTATCGGGATAATCCACAATATTAGGTAATGTCTTACTTCATCCACTTGTGAGATTAACTCAGGTTCTTTTTACACCATTTATTCATTACCTATAATTAAGTTAAATACAAGTTATTCTGAAGTATCCTGTATTTTGATTTTTTTCTCTGTATATGTCTTTCTATCATTCAATACTACTCCTTTTTGTTCCTTCAGTCATTTCTAGCACTCTAGGATAAGTGTGTTATTGATATTCCTATATAAAACATTTCTATTATTTCATAAAAATATAATGCATGGGGTCTCATCATTTACAATCACCTGTATCTTACATATATTTTTTTATTCTACATATAATAAACTGACCGCATTTAAACGATACACTACTGTAGTTGGGCTTTATCTACTGTAGTGAAAAGCCCTAAATGCGGTCTTTATCAAACAACCTATTCTTTGCCATACTCATCCTAATTTCTCGTTTATCAGAACAGTTGAAAAATTGTTCCATTATGCTCATTGCTCTCGTAATAATGGCATGGTATCGCCACAAAAATATCTTATAACATGATCCAAGGAGGAGAAATGATGAACGATACTTTTATGAAAGAAAAACCGGTATTGCCGCTGATTTTATCCATGACCCTGCCTATGGTTTTATCCATGCTGGTTAATTCTCTATACAACATTATCGACAGCTTTTTCGTCGCGCAGATCAGCGAGGAAGCTATGACAGCATTATCACTGGTTTACCCGGTTCAAAATTTTATCAATGCTGTTGGAATTGGATTTGGCGTTGGAATCAACTCAGTGATTGCCTTCTATCTAGGCGCTGCGATAACAAAAAAGCAGATCAAGCTGCCACGCAGGGACTTGTGCTTGCCATGATTCACGGCGTTGTTATGACAGTCTGCTGTATTACAATGATGCCGGCTTTTTTAGGAATGTTCACTTCATCCAAGACAGTGATTGAACTTGGTGTCCGCTATTCTGTTATTGCGTTCGCTTTTACATTGATTATCATTGTTGGTATTACATTCGAGAAACTATTCCAAGCTGTAGGAAACATGAAAACAACCATGATCAGCTTGATGTGTGGGTGTATAACAAACATTGTCTTAGACCCCGTTCTGATTTTTGGCTATGGTCCATTCCCTAAAATGGGAATCGAAGGCGCCGCTCTGGCAACCGGTATCGGGCAGGCCTTGACGCTTGCGATTTATCTGGTCGTTTATTTTGTGCGGCCAATTCCCGTGCATATCCGCAGGCAGTACTTTTTGCTCAACAAAAAGATGGTAATAAAGCTGTACTCCATCGGCATTCCCGCAACCTTGAATCTTGCGCTCCCATCTCTTTTGATTTCGGTGCTCAATGCTATTTTGGCGGCATATTCCGAAGTGTATATTCTGGTTTTGGGAATCTATTACAAATTGCAGACATTCATCTATCTTCCGGCTAATGGCATTGTTCAGGGGATGCGCCCATTGATCGGCTATAACTACGGTGCAGGGGAGAACAAAAGAGTCAGCCAGATTTATAAAATCGTCTTGTGTATGAGCGGTATCATTATGGTGCTTGGGACAGTGATATGTCTGCTAATCCCCGGCCAGCTTATTGGGCTGTTTACACACACAGAAGCGACAATCCAGACCGGGGAAACAGCCCTGCGTATCATCAGCGCCGGTTTTATCGTCTCGGCGGTTTCCGTTACATCTTCCGGCGCACTGGAGGGACTTGGAAAAGGCACACCTTCATTACTGATTTCACTTTTCCGGTATGTTGTGGTTATCATCCCAATTGCGTTTTTACTCAGTAGGCTTTTCGGAGCGGTTGGCGTCTGGAATGCGTTTTGGATCACGGAAGCGATTACAGCAATCATTTCTATTTGTATTTACTACAAGTCAATAGCACTATAAAGTTATACTTAAATATCCAACACTTTGGTTGCCCATGTCCTGAACTGCGTTGCACGTTCTGAATTAATTCGATACCTCACAGCAATAATGCCTGCACTTGTTCGTAAACATCCCTCTTGGTCATTTCTATACTTTCCTCATCCTCTAAATCCATAAAATCCGCCACATCTTTTGGACCGGCATGATTTTCGGATGCAAATTTACCTGCTAACTTCTCTTTCGCTTCTATCACAATATTTTTATCCCTTACGGGTTCAAATTCTTTTGCCAGTTCTCTTACTCCACCAATATATTGTTTGATAATAAAGTAAGACAATCAGCTTATCTGTTTCCGGATATCCATTATCTGATTCCCATTTTGAAACCCATTGGCGAGATACACCAAACATGTCTGCAAGCTGGAATTTGTTAATTAGAATTGCTCTCTTAACATTCCCCAAATACACTCCAGTAATGTTAGTGCAAGGATAATGTTAATAAAAAAAACTCACACAGGCAGATGTAAATCTGCTTGTATGAGTATAATAAAACAGGGTTTTAGTTGAATGAGTCTGTTAATTTTTAAGCCAAAGTATCCTTAGGCCAGAATTTTCTTAGTGCCACATAAGAAATGACAAAGTTTGCAAGCCAGCCTGCCGGTACAGCAAGCCAAACAAAGGCAATATCGAAACGAGGTGCAAAAATCAATGCTACGGACAAACGAATTGCAAGGTTAACCATATTTGCAATTAAAAACGGTCGCATATTTCCGATTCCACGAAGAACACCGTCTGTTGCCATTTTAATGCCCATAAGTATGAAAAAGTAGCCAATCCATTTCATATAATCACCGGACACTTGATACGCTAATTCCGTTCCGTCTTTTCCTAAGAAAAGTGAAGAAATTTGTGTGTGCATTGTTTCAATAACTATAAAGGCAAGAACGGCAAAGCATGCATCCAACAGTAATGCGGCACGATAACCTTTCTTAATTCGGCTGATTTTTCCGGCACCGAGATTTTGCGAAACAAATGGCGACACGGCATTTCCGATGGATACAAATATCAGCGAAAAAACATTTTCAACTCTCATCGTTGCCGCATATCCTGCGAGTGCTTGCGTGCCAAACGGATTTACAACCGCTTGCACAATCATCATACCGATTGATACGGTTGATTGTTGAAGGATAGACGGAACGGCGATTTTAAGCATTGTACGCAGTTCTTTCTTGTCAAACCAATGAAACAAACTTGCATATTTTCGCATACGGTAAAGAAAAATCAAAAGCGAAAGTACGGCTGAAATACCTTGTGCAATTAGAGTGGCAAGAGCTGCACCGAATACTCCGAGTTTAAGACCTCTCACCATCCAAAGGTCCATAATGATATTCAAAACAGACGAAAATATTAAAAGCCATAACGGGATTTTTGATTCACCGATTGAAGTGAACATGGTTGACAGAATATTATACATAAATAAAAATGGAAAGCCAACAAAATAGATACGTAAGTACAGCACCGCATCTTTCATTATATCCGCAGGCGTTTGCAGTATGCTCATCATCCAATGAGAAGTGCAAAATCCAAAAACACCGAGAAATACGCTAAAAAGCAAAAAACTTATTAAAGAAGTAAAAACGATTGTTTTCATCTTCCCGTAATCTTGAGCACCAAAATAACGGCTTACAAGTACACCTGCGCCTACACCTGCACCGAGTGCTATGCAAATAAAAACATTCGTAAGTGCGGCACAGGCACCGACGGCCGCAAGCGCAGATGAGCCTACAAATTGACCGACGATGATTGAATCAGCCATATTGTAAACTTGTTGAAAAAAGCTGCCTAAAATCATAGGCATTGCAAAAACAGTCAACGCTTTTAGGGGTGGGTCTGTTATTAAATACTCGTCCTTTGTCATTTTTACATTCTCCTGAACTTTGCTTGAATTATTTCTGTATAAGCCTTACTGAACAATCTCTCCCTGAGCTAATTTTAAAATTTTATCATTGGTATAAATGAAAGTCAATGAAAAGTAATCGCTTAATGTCTGCACAAATATTCCGCCCTTAACTGCAATACCTGCCTTGAAATAGCGTCTTGTTCTGTTTTATCAGTAGCATTGGCAGCCTTTTGTGCCAGTTTCTTAATCTCACTCACAAATTATATCTACTGACTTTCTGCCACTCTAATCTCTGGTGATGCCAACTACTGCACCAATTTGATATTTCCCTTTTACCGAATCCTCTTATGCCTTACTGTGTTTACATTCATCCTCTTACCTCAATCTGTATATAATATCTTCAAATTACGGTTCTCAAATACCCCAAAATTTAGATGCCAGCTCCCGGTTTATGATAGATGAGAGGAAATTAGGATTATTATTCTGAAATGCTTTCAGACTTTTCAGAAAAGTTGCTTTATTCTCTGTCTTTATATCTGAAAAAGTTGCATCCAGCTTCTGGTCTTTTACATTTTTCTCCACATATTCCTCCGACTGCTTTTCGTAATCATCGACCATTGATGGATTCTTCTTTGCTGCATTTCCATACCAATTTGTAAGGTATTTTAATGCATTAAGCTGTCCGTCCTCATTGCTGCTTTCTTTACTAATCTTCTGATATTCCGTGTATGCACTGCCGTCCATCGTCCTCATCATATCAAGCGCATTTGTAGTCTTTATAAGATTACTGCCATGTCCAAGATATCTACCTTTCCGTACTCCATAGTCCATATTTCCGTTATTGTCGGCTTTTCCTGCGCTCGCAAGCTTTGCGATAGACTCCATCGCTTCCAAAAATGATTTTCTGCTATCTTCCGGGATAAAATTCTCTGCCGCATATTCCGCTTTTTTCATACCAAGTGAAATATTTGCCTGCCGTTCTTCCTCTGTCATAAAACCAGTGTTTCCGACAAGGAAATTCTGACGGATGATATCATACACAAATCCCTGCTCCTCTTTGCTACAGTTCTCCACCGCAGATACAACCGCCTTGTCTGCACCGTACATCCCGGAATATGCTGGAAGTTCTAATGACTTATCAACCTGCGTGATTTCTTTTTGAAACACTGCATTTCTCGCATCCATTGCTTCCCGCTGCTCTTTCGTTACATTGGCATCCACTATACCTTTCTTGTTTTCCACAAGTGCAGCCATTCCGTCTCCCGAAAACTCAACAATAACCGCATCTCCATACTGCGAACCAATATCCTTCATCGCCTGCAGAGTTTCTTCCCTTGACATCTTGTCCATAACCTTATTGCCATGTTCATCCGTAGTGTTAAATTCATACTTTACAAGGGTATCTTTCTTATATGTACCGTTCCCATATGAAGGAATATTCGTTGTTCCTCTGTAAAACTGACCGTAATCAATATTCATAATACATCTCTCACCTTTCGTTTTATGTTCAGTAATTAATGATAACTATTTTATATATCGGACTACTTGTGTAATATTTTTATACTTCTTTATCTATCTTGCTCGATGTCAAAGAAGAATCCGTCTTAGAGTACGTACCATTATTTGTATAGGTTGCACTCGCCCGGTTTGCAGCATTCGATATACCAGTTGCTTTCTGCGATATTTTGCTTACAAAAGAATTATATCCTGCAAAGACCGTTTTCAGCGAACTGATATCTGCCTGCTTTAAAGCATCCTCATCTAATTCCAACTTGTTTCCTTTTCCTATGGTAATACCTATTTTGGCAAGCATATTACTGTTTTTGTCTGTCATTCCAGTCATCCATGAAGCATTTCGCAATACATCCTTTGTATTAGATTCTCCGGCTTCCTTAACTACATCATTATAATCTTCAACAAAAGATTTTACTGCCTTGGTGATTTTATCCCAGTCATAATCCTCTACCTCAATCTCTTCCCCCGTTTTTTCATCTTTCTTTTTTATTTTCTTTTTTTCCCAAAGAGAAGAGTCATTCAAAGCACCTGCTGATTTTTTCAGAGAATCTGCACTTGTTTTCATCAAGGTAAGTTTTTGTGAAGTATCACCTTTTCCCGATAATTTTTCAGCATCCTGTTTTGCATAATATGCTTTCATAAGTTTTCCATAGCTTCCATTTTTGATTGCAGCATAATCAGAAAGCATATTTGATTTCTGACATAACACCAGCCTCCTTTCTGAACTATAAACGTATATCTATCGGTGTATATACTACCGACTGTCCACTTTCTGATGCTGGATTTTTTATTGTTTCTGCTGTTTCTGTTTTGACATCTGCATTATCTGATGCATCTGTACTGTTGTCTGCCTTTACTGCTTCTTCCATAGATTTATTTGCATCTGAAAGTGAAGACATCTGTGATGCTGTTGCAGACTGCGCTTTCGCCTGCAAATCTGCCAGTTCTTCTTCTTTCTTTTCGGTATTGCCTTTTCCGGCATCCTGCTTGATTTCAGACGCAATCACACCGGCTCTTCCTTCCATCTGTGTTGCCATACTACCCTGCACTTTTGCTTGCTTCATAGATGAATCTGCGGAAATCATTGCCCGCATACCTGCCTGTGACAAGCCTGTTCCTTTCTTTGCAGATGTATTTTTTTTACCAGCCACCATATCATCCATAGATGTTTTTTTACTCTGCTGTTCCTTTCTCTGTTCAATCTGGTGCTGTCTTAACTGTTGATTGAGATTTGTAATTTCCTGTTGTATCTCCTGACGTTTCTTCATCTTATCCTCTAATGACAGTTCTTCATTTGATGATAAGTCCTGCAATTTCTGCTGTGCATTTGCAATCTGATTCTGAATATTTTTACTCACAGAATCATTCGCCTGTGCCATTCCCATTGCTCCTGTCTGCGTATTCGTTCCGTTAAATCCATTAATTTTCATCATTTCGTTGTCCTCCTTGAGCTAATACTCTGAAATCCGTTTCCTGAAAATCTGTATAACATGATTTCTCTTTATTTTTTCTTTCGGCATATCTTTCTTCACAATAAACTGTGATGTTGTGAACCGCCCTTTTTTCGTTGTGAAGCATGAAAAAATTCTGTAATTTCTGTAATTTACAAAATACATAGTGCCAATTTATTTCTTTATTCTACCTGCATCATAATGCTAAGGATTACTTCCTCATTTCCCTGCTCCAAAGATATATCTCCCATATACATTCTGGCAACCCGGCGAATGTTATTCAAACCCATTCCATGTTCCCTCCCAGATTTGGTTGTTTCTGGCAAATCGCTGTCACCAAAATTAAGATGACCCACAAAACTGTTTTTTATGGTTATCATAAAGATACTGTTTTTCCTAAAAGAAGAAATGCTGATATACGGATCATCTCCACTTACATTTTCCATGCAGTTATTCAAGGCATTATTCATGATCACACTCAAATCAAATGCATTTAACTTCGTATTCTGCGGATAATGAAAATCCGACAGAAACCGAATCTGCCTTTCTTTTGCTTCTCTCAGCTTTTCCATCAAAATAACATCAATTACCGGACTTCCTGTCTTTATTTCCGGAGATACCTCGTCCCATTCATTTTTCAGATGTTCCAAGTATTCTGTAGCATCATCCATATTATTATGTGCCACCAGATGTTCCAGTGTCTGTATATGATTTCCCATATCATGGCGCATGGAGCGAATATCCCGATACAACTTTTCGACTTCCTCAATATGCTTTTTCATGTCACTGATCTGATTTAATACCAGCTCTTGTCCCCGCTGTTCTTCCTGCATCTCTTTCCAGTTTTGAAACATTACAATCACAACAAGAATAGCAACTATGGAAATCAGATAGTGTAAAAAGCTTAAAGCTCCATAAAATCCATATGTATCAATCAAGTTCTTTCCAGTATCTCTTTCGTATATCATGAGATAATATTGTAAAATGCCATACCCAGTGACGCCTACAAGTGAAGGTATAATAAGCATTACCATCTCTTTGACACTCATTTCATCTTTTTTGTATCTATACGCTTTATTGATCAGTCCTATTGCAACCGCAATAAAAGCAATACAAAGTACAATATCCAAAACTCTGGTTCCAACATATAGTCCGTATTGCAACCACACTTTTTCCGCACTCATATTCCGAAATACAAGTGCTTTTGTAACAAGATCATCAAGTCTGGCTGCCATTGCAACCGTTAACCATCGGATAGAAAAGAACGTAATTGCAAGAAATATTTTCTGATATATATTTCTTCTGTCCTCTACATACATTGCAAGAAACGCTGCTATAACTCCAATCAGATATGCGGAAAAATTATCAATCTGTGGCGGAATCATATATAAAACAAGCATAATCGTAATATAAACAATACTGACTGCCACAGCCCCTTTTTTCTTTTTTATATAGGGACAAACAAATTTTCCAAAATAGATTCCTGTAATCATAAGGAGTGCAATAACAGAAATTTTCGATGTAACCATCCAGCATTTTTCTACCAAACTCATCCGATTTCTTTTCCTTTCCTCTGATTATATTTCAAATATTGTTTTACAAACTCAGGATAATTCTGTTTTGCAATCAATGCAGTTCCATTTTCCATTGTTACACAATTTGCATCATATTTCTGAACATATTTGAAATGTACGAGGTAGGCTCTATGTGTACGAAAAAAATCTGCTCCCGCTATTTCACTCAGTTCCTGCAATTTTCCATAATATTCAATATTCGTATCGCGTGTATGGATAATGACTTTTCGATTATATACCTCGGCATACACAATATCTTTCAAAAACACTTTCATATGGCTTCCTCCGGACTGCACCATCATGTATTTTTCATCCGATTGATTTTCAGAATATTTTTCAATGCTTCTGACTGCACGTTTCACAACTTTCTCAAATTTTTCATCTGAAAATGGTTTCACCAGATAATGAAATGCTGCAACATCAAATGCCTGAAAAACATACTCCTCCACAGCAGTTACAAATATCAATACCATTCTTTCATTTTTCTGACGCAGAATCCTTGCCGTTTCCATTCCATCCATTCCTGGCATCTGAATATCTAAAAATAGAATATCCGGCTCACAACCACTTGCAATCAATTCATCACCAGATAAATATTTATCTATTACTGCATCCGGTAATAATTTCTTTATTTTTTCTTCTAATATCAATCCTATAGATTTTTCATCATCACAGATTGCTATTTGCATCTTGTCACTTCCTTACTTACATACAATTATATTTATTATATCGAAAAAGTTCTTTAAATAGCTAGCCGCCATGTTGTGAACCGACCTTTTTTTGTTGTAAAATAGAATATCACATATATCGCTTTATCTGCTTCCTGTTAATTTGTTTTATCCGACACACGCTCCTGGGAGTGACTGTATCTATCAAAAAAAGAAGTCAGCAGTTTATTCACGCACTACTGACTTCCTATACTACTTATTTTAATTGCCTCCCACATCCATCTGAATCTGATATCTTGGAATTGTCCCATTTCCCTTTTTATAAGCCAGAACATCATAAATCATCTGCTTATAATGATAGTAGTAAGCTCTTTTCCCCATTCTGAAGTTCACGACCATTTCGCTCCCGTGCCTTTACAAGTGCTTGTGCTGCTGTTACATTGTTTGAAACAAGAGTTCCAATGTGAGGGGTACTATCACTCATATACTTTTAACATCATATCGCTTTTCTAAACACCCCATAACTATATTAACAATTTCTGCCGTTGCCCCATTTCTGACAGGACTACAATTCATTACCAATACTTTCATTTTGACCTCCGCTTTCATGTACCATATTTTTATCTGATATCATAGAATCACCACATCATCAACAACAGTCGCAATCTCTTGCGATTGTTTCTTAGTTTGTAATATATAATTCGGAAGGGTGAAGAGAATCGGAGATATTCAGAGGAATCATTTTCCTCTGCCCCTATTCCACATCTTATCTTCCACTTTATCTTTATCAGCTTCTCATTAATATCTGTGGTACTATCAAAACAGGTATCATATAGGTATCATGGCAAAAGAAAAAGCCCCATAAATGGCTTGTTTACGCCATTTATGAAGCTCTGTTTAATATTCAAACTCGGCAAATTGCTTCTTTTGCAACCGCTATTTTGAATAAACCGCATCGTTTCTGGAAAGAAGATATACACAATACTGATTCATGCTGATACCTTCCCTTTTAGAATGTTCTGCAAGGGAACGATGAAGACTTCGTGGGATTCTAAGTTTAAACTGTCCAGAATAATCCTCTAAGCTGTCCGGCTCATGGATTTCAATACCATCTTCCAGGGCAGCTTCCAACCATGCTTTCTTAGCATCTAAAGCGTTTGCGACAGCGGATTCTACTGTTTCTCCACAGGTAATACATCCCGGAAGCTCCGGAAATGAAACCACAAAACCGCCCTCATCCTTATCCTCTACAATTTCCATACGATAATTCATTGCAAAATAATCATTCAGCGTTTTCATCATTCACAGCCTCACTTTCCACAATCTGCTTTACCATCTCTACATACACTTTTTTGATGGGTTCATGCTTCGGTATCGTAATCGGTTGACATCCGGCTTTTCTGAACGTGTAATGACTGCTTCCGCCCTTTGGGGCATTCATTACATATCCATAGCTTTCCAATACCTTACGCAATTCATCAAACCGGAGGTCTTTTGATAAAGCATATATTCTCGTTAATAGTTTATCCCATTTTGACATTGTGAATACCTCCTGTCTATATTATATGTGGTGTCACATTTGGTGTCAATATTTTTTATCAAAAGAGATTTACATTCAGAATAATATCTATCATTTCTTGCTTTCCATTAGTATATGCCATACAATTATCTTTCATATATTTCTTTCTCTTTTCGTATTTCCATTTCTACACAAAGCATAGCATGGTCCGGATATCCCGCAGGAATTTTCCATATTTTCCCCGGCACTATATCAGCTTTATCCGGATACACATCAGTATCTTCGCTTAAGAAATCCCAACAATACGATTCATTGCATGTGATTCCTTTATATACAGCATGATCAAGTCTTTGAAAACTCGTAATTATACCATTCTCAAAATTATCCACAAATATGGCTGAGCAATCATCAAATCCACCACTATAAGAGCCTTTATAATCGCGATAATGCTCACTCATTCTCATCTGCAAAATATTGAAATCCCCAGCAATAATCCAAGGATTCTTCTGCATCCTAAGCTTCTTATTCATCCATTTCGATATCAATAACGCATTTTCTAAGCCCTGAATATATCTACAACCAATGATTGTTATAAAGGCCAATGCAGCTAAAGCAAAGCATTTATAATACCGGTATTGAAATTATCCTAGATTACACATCTGACAACCTTTTCCTCCAATGCCAGCTTTTTATTGTATTCGGTTGCTTCAACGATTAAATCTTTTATATATTTGTATGTTTTTCCATTATCGGCACCTTGTGCAAAATTTGCACAAGGTGAATTTTCATCAATTCACCTGCTATCTCATTACTCAAGACTCTCATAATACTGTCATCACCCCTATCTTTCGCTAGAAGATTAATATTACCATACCAGACTACTTCCTGGTCAATAACGGCAAAACACTCACATGATTCCTCTACTGTTTTAATATAAAATCCGGCTTTGTGCATTTCTTCATGTAACTGCATCCAATATGATGTATCTCCAAATACATAGGAGTCTGGTGTCCATGTTACTATTGTAATCTGAACTCCCGATGCCTGTTTTTCTTTTAGCATATTAATCAGTTCATAGACTTTTTGGGGTAGGCGAGTTATTTGTTTTCTAATAGGTTGTAATTGTATACTAGAATAAAATAATTATCACTTTCTATTTCTTTTATTGGTTCTACATAGTTTACACTATATTTATAGGTGTAATATTCATCAGCCTTCAATAATAAAAAATATTCCTTATAGGAATTGTCCTTATACCAGTTTATGTTGGTCTGGTATGCTCTAGGTGATACGCCCGACTCGTTTACATTGATACATCTGACCTTTACATCATTGTCGGATAATAATGTGATACTATTTGCATTCCAGAAGGTTCCATAGCCATATTGAAGATTATTTTTTTCTAATGTATCTATAACATTTTCTAATGCCTGATTACTTTCTGACCGGGTATTATTAATTTTTAATATACCAATTGTGGAAATAATCATTAATATTTCTATCGGAATTACTATAATTGCAAACATTCTATGATACTGCTTTTTATCATATATCCATTTTGCAAACATAATACATAAAATAACAGATGTCCCTACAATTGGAGATAATCGCCAACAGGCTGTATTTAAACTTCCAAATACCCAGCCTAATAAAATCAGTGCTGTCATAAATGAATGTGTTAATATCATAAGCTTATAGGCTATAGTTTCAAATTTGTTATACATTATTGTCATTATAATAGGAACAATCAAAACTACTAAGGAGCATATTATTTTTAACAGCTCTATAATACCCTCGCTAGAATATATTAACATTCTGCTTCCAACATCTACGCCGAATAATGTAAACCATTGCGGAACAAAGCTTAGAAAATTATCCAGCCACTGGCTTTGCTTAGAAAATACCGAATATCCTTCCTGATAACCTGCTACTATGTTTCCATTTGCTATTTTTCCTAACAGCATACCTACAATAATAGCTAATATTAAAGCTAAAATTATTTTATATTTCTTTTCATTTTTTTTGCTGGCAAAAGGTGTTTTTACGTCAAAAAATATATTTGCCATAATTGCTGCCAATACCGGTAAGCCATATATAGTAAGGGCTTGTATACCGTTCATTGAGCATAGTACTGTCCAGATTAAAAGTAATATCATATATTTCTTTTTTGATTTTTCACAATTAAGCACTCTTAGTACAAGACCTAATCCTACCATAACAAAAAGTAGTCCCAGACTATAATATATTATGTGGCACCAGAATATTTCTCTTAGCTTTTCGCTTATGGAAACTATTAAAAACAGTGCTGAAACTCCAAAAACACTCCATTTATAGCTAAAGTTCATAGACCTTAGCAAAAAGGCAAGTGCCAGGCCAAAGCATATTGCAAATAACACCATACCACATAGCTGTGCTGTCATACTGACACCAAATATTGCTACAAACGGAACCATCAAAAGCTGTCCACCAAAAGGCAGCAGGCAGGCGTAATAAAAGTCGCTGTTCATAAGAGCCTTTCCATCTAAAACAGCCTCTGCCCAGGTAATAGTATCTGTACAGTCGGCATGATAATAGCCCTTTGAAATAAAAATAATATAAAAAAATACAATTCCAATAGATACTGCTCCCATCAGGGATACTGCTACTTTTACTGCCATGTTATTTTTGCTCATGATATTCCCCCTCTGTATTTACATTCCATATATTAGACTTGTCCTTTCTGTCCTTTATGATGTTGTCTACAGCCTCAAAAGAAGTAACCATTGAATGGTCCATATTGTTATATCTATGCTGACCGTTTCTGCCTACACAATACAAATTGTCATAGGTATTTAAATAATCTACTAATTCATCTATCTGATCATAGGTATCAAAATATGCCGGATATGCTTTTTTAACCTTTTCCCTGTGAGCATCAAGGACAGCCTTTTCATCTGAAATAATACCCATTTTAACAAGCTCCTGACTTGCAAACCTTATACATTCTTCATCTGACATATTGTAAAAATCGTCACCCTCATTGCAGAAATACTCTAAGCCTATCCATACCTTATGGTCTATGTCCTTTACAAGATATGGCGACCAGTTATTAAATATCTGGATTCTTCCAAGCTTTACATCAACGTCCTGTACATAAATCCAGCAATCCGGAACAATGTTGTTAATAGTTTTTATATTTGTCTGATTCTTAAGATTAAGCTTATCCACCAATAAGCCTACTGTAACAAAATCTCTGTATGGAAGTCCCTTTGCAATAGCAGCAATATTTTCCGGAACGCTATTCATCCCTGCTGTTAAATCCTTAAGTGGCATTGAGGAAATGAAAATATCACCCTCAAGCTCTACCTGCTCTCCGGCCTTCTCATAAACCACACTCCGGATTTTTCCGTCTGAATTGTTTATTTTTACAACCTTTGCATTTTTAATAATGCTTCCACCCATATTTTCCACTTTGCCTGCTGCTACCTCCCAAAGCTGTCCCGGACCATACTTTGGATAATAAAATTCTTCAATAAGAGAGGTTTCCACCTTTTTATTTTGGGAATTTTTCTTAAATATTTTTGAAAATACATCCTTTATAATTGCGACTATTGAAAGTCCCTTAACTCTTTGAGCCCCCCAGTCTGCTGATATTTCTCTAGGGTGGCGTCCCCACAGCTTTTCTGTGTAGCCCTCAAAAAACATAGAGTACAATTTTCTTCCAAATCTATTTATGTAGAAATTTTCTAAGGAGGTTTCTTTTTTCTTAAACACACACGCCTTTAGATAGCTAAAGCCTGCACATATAGTTGTAAAGAAGCCCATATTTTTTATAGTTTCCCACTTTAAGCTAATAGGATAATCAAAGAATTTTTTCTTATAGTATATTCTGGACACCCTATTTCTAATAAGCATTACCTCATCGTCCTTTTCCGGGTCCGGTCCGTTTTCAGCTAATGCTTTTTTTCTTCCTAATATTTTGTCATCATAGGCATCTGCACCCTGAGTAGGCATAATTCCAGCCCACCACTTCGTAACATTATCATCCTTGGAAAAAAATCTGTGTCCTCCTATATCCATACGATTTCCATTGTGCCTTACAGTTCTTGAAATGCCTCCTATCTCATTACTTTCCTCTAATATAATAATTTCATATTCATCCTTAGTATTTTTCAAAAGCTGAAATGCCGCAGTAATACCTGCCGGGCCAGCTCCAATAATAACTACTTTTTTCATAATAATCTCCAATCTATTTTTTTCTATACAAAGTAATTTTTCTAGCTACAAAATTCCAAACTAAAACTATAATAGTCGCTATAACTTTTGAAACCATAAAATACAAGCCTGCAATCTCTGTAAGCACATACATTATTATTTCAGTAAATCCTAAGCCTATTACGCCTATAATTCCATAGACCAGAAATTCTATCTTTCCGTTTACGCTGCTGTTCTCAAAAACCAGCAGCTTGGATAGCCCATAATTAACGGCAAGGCCTATAACAAAAGCAAATATTACGGATATTAAATAGTTTACACCAATAGTTGTAATTAAGAAAAGACTCCCTCCGTCTGCCAAAAATGCAACTCCCCCAACAAATATGTATCTAAAAAATTGTATAAAGGTATTGTTGCTTTTTGTTATAAACAGACTTTTGAAGTCTAACTTAAATATATAATCAAATAGTTCTTTCATATGGTTCTCCTCATAGCTTCATAATTAAAATTATATATAATTATTCATACTCTTTCAAGCCAATTTTCACGATATTAAACTGTTGTTTACACCTGATACAGTCTATACATATGCACTAATTAATTTCGTCATTTAAAATTCTAACTGCCACTAAAAACTGCAAGCATTTTGCAAGCGCAGAAAACGGGAAGCCTCATAAAAATGCTGGCTTCCCGCTGTTTTAACATTATTCAAACTCGCCAAGTTCTGGCGAATTAAACTCTATTTACCCACTTCTCTGGATCTTTATAAAATACTGCTTTATCTTTAAATAACTGTATTGCATCCTGCTTTAAATGTTTCTTATTGACATTATGAATTTATCGTACTAACCTAAACTCGTAGAATATATTTCAATAAATGTAATGTTTCGAAAACTTTTGGTTCCGATTATAATAGAGCAGCTTTTAGCATCTCTCATTGGAACCTGCCAGTGCAAATCTCTGCTTTGAGACGGTTCCCTTTATCACAATTCCTAAGCCAATCTGCCGGGTAACCATTCTTCATTATTCACAATTCTGTATAAATAAAAAACAACTCATGTGGGATTGGGGATATGCCTCACTCATTATTGGAATAAGAAAATAACTGCAAAGGAGATTTTTACTATGAAAGAAATAATTTTAGGAAATCACATACGAAAGGTTCCTTCAGTTGCAGTTGGATGCATGCGCCTTTCTGAAAAATCGAAGGATGAGATGAATCGTTTTATTCATGCAGCTCTGGAACAAGGTGCATATCTCTTTGATCACGCGGATATCTACGGTAATGGTATGAGCGAGAGCATATTCGGCGAAGCGTTCGCAGATGATTCATCCATAAAGCGTGAAGATATTTATCTTCAGTCAAAATGTGGCATCCGCCAAGGCTTCTATGATCTCTCAAAGGAGCACATTCTGAAATCTGTCGATGGCATTTTACAAAGGCTCCATACAGATTATCTTGATCTTTTGCTTCTTCACCGTCCGGATGCACTCGTAGAACCGGAAGATGTTGCTGCTGCATTTGATGTTCTTTATGAAAGCGGAAAGGTTCGCCATTTTGGAGTTTCAAACCATAAGCCGATGCAGATTGAACTGCTGCAGAAATATGTCCGCCAACCACTCGTTGTCAATCAGGTTCAGTTCAGCATCCCTGTTTCCAATCTTGTTGCAAATGGCATGGAAGTCAATATGGAAACCCCAGGTTCAATCGATCACGATGGAAGTCTGCTCGACTACTGCCGCCTCCACAATATCACTCTCCAGGCATGGTCTCCGTTTCAGATGCCGGCATGGAAAGGCTGCTTTCTCGGAAGCGACGAATACCCTGAACTGAATAAAAAACTTCATGTGATTGCCGAAAAATATAATGTCAGCGATACTACTATTGCGGCTACGTGGATTTTACGTCATCCGGCAAATATGCAGATTGTTACCGGCACTACAAGTGAAAGCCGCCTGAAAGAAATTATCGCGGCGTGCGATATTACTCTGACTCGTGAGGAATGGTATGAGCTGTACCTGGCGGCAGGTCATCTGCTTCCGTAGGAATTATCGATTACCGGCATTATTTTCAAAATGCCGGTAATCCTTAGAATTAGCAAGTTGTACAAAAGAATCTTCTCTTTTACGAAGTCTGGTCTCATAAACGAGATAAAGGTTCTGGCAGATGCAGAGCTTGTGTTGAGCAGATCAGAGTACACGACCTCAGACACAGTCACGCCAGCTTACTTATTAATCAGGGCTGTGATGCCTTGATGTTAGCAGACAGGCTTGGACATGAAAAAGTATCCACAACACTTAACACATACACCCATCTGTTCCCACATAAACAGCAGGAGCTTGTGAACAATCTGGAGCAACTGGCAGTTGCAGCAAGTGTTACACCAACACCAGAGCCACCAGATGGAAATCCATTTCTTGAAGCAGCCGGAATATCTTACAACCATACAGAAGTATCTGATACAGGTACTTTCTCAGCAAATGCTATAGCATCAAATCTTCCATATGGTCCAGCACCATTAACCAAAATAATACATACAGATGCCTCAAAGAAATATAATTTAATACAAACCTATACTGATTTGCCACCGAAACGATGTGATACAGAGTAGTTGCTATTAGTATCAAATTAGTAGCAGGACAAAAGAAAAAGTCTCGGAATCCGCTTGTTTAGCTAGTTCCAAGACTTGTGGCTAATTCAAACTCCTCTTTGCAAAGTTGTTATGTAGTGTTTTCGTTGGTTTTGGTGGAAGAGACCAGGGAGTTTTGTCTGATTTCTACCTGTTGCATGGATTTTTAGGGGATTGTATTGTCATTTTGTTGTCACTGCTATTCTTTACAGAGTTCATTCATATGACAAAATGCGATGTAAAAAGCATCATATTTTCTTTATACAGCCATCTTCTCAATCACTTTCTTAATACTATCAACATCTTCTTGGGGTAATTTCCCGTTATTATATAAATATGCAATGAATTTATCAATACCCATATCCAGCAACTTATTTGCATACTGATTATCTTTACCAAACATTATCAATAACTCTTGATATAAACTTCCTTGAATTGATAATTTATCATACCTAAGCTTCATATCATCATAAGGAAGCGCATATATCTGTACTAGCATTTCTCTAACTTTTTCACTTCTTGTATCTACATCACTCAAATTAAATTCATCATAGCTTGATGCAAATTGCTCCAAATAAGTTATCTTGGACTCCAATAAAACTTTCCGTTTCTCTTGGTACTCCTTATTTTTCATTTTATCATTAATTTTCTGTGGACATACTAATAAATTGCCTAATGAATAATATACATTTTCATTGTTACTATCATTAAGAATATGCTCTACATTAAACTCTTCGAAATCGTAGTTTGCAAAAGCATTTGTTTCTGCCTCTAGAATCAGTGGTTTAAATAAGTACACAATTAATCTAGAGGAAACATTTTTTCTTGTTGACCTATTTGTATAAACAATATTGTATAGTCCATCTGCCAAAACATCATTTTCTTTAAAATACACTTCAAATTTCAACAGGAAACTTAATACATTTCTTTCCACCTCACTTGCGGATTCACTTATCAAGATCCTATGCGACAAATTTGCCACATCTAGTTCAATTTTATTACTGGTATTATTATCCAAATTAAATGCTATAAAAAAGTTTCTTAAATAAACTATACATCTCTCGTATAATTCATCAGCGATTACATGTGTATCCTTTTTTACTCTGAGCATTAACAAAACTGGTCTAATCTGTCTATTAATCTTTAACTTAAAATAATCATATACTTCCTTTTCTATACCTTCGCTAACTGCATTAACAATGTTATAATACATACTTCCATATTTAGTGAAGAAATCAAAAAATTTTACAATTCCTTCCTTTGTTCCCGATTGCAATAATTTCTTAGAGGCTTCAAATAACTGCTCTTTTTTAGTGTTTCCATCCCCCTCATAACATCTAAATATATGTAAATAATAATCATCTATGTCTATTCCATCCAGAGATACCTCCAACTCATTCCATTTCTCTTTATATGTATCCAATAAAGGCTTTGGCTTCAAATATTTGAACATATAATTTTTTAAAAGTTCCGCTTGTTTCAGTTTAACTCCTCTAGCATTCAATATTTCAAATATATTATAAACCTCTTCTTCTTGCATGGATGATACAGTTACCACTCTTGTTGTCAAAAATTGCTTGTTAAACTTCATTATCTTTTGCATATCCATGCTAATTAGATGATTACAAAAAAACTTAAATCCTTCCAAAATCAGGTCATCACCTTTTTTCTTCGTTTGCACCATCGAATCCATTTCTGCAAGAGAATCTTGTTCATCATCCAATAACAATTGGTTAATTCTTTTAAAGTTAGCGTTGCTGATATTTAATTTGACACTTTGCGATTCGCCCAAAACCTTATTAGTTATCAAATCTTTTAAATATGCAATATTAATTTCTATAGTCTTTAGGTAATCCTCACTCTTAACCTCACTATTTAAATATTTCTTATATGTGTAGATTAAGGAAAAAATCACCAATTGAAAGGTCACTAATCTTTGTTGCCCATCTATTACATTAACATTCCCGCCACTTTTTTTCTTTCTTTCAAAGACCATACTCCCCACAAAATGGCTCCAATCAGGTGTGGTTTCAGCGCAAAAATCGATATCCCCAATCAACTGCATCCAATTAGTACGATTCCATACATAATTACGCTGATATCGAGGGATTGTATATGTATCATCATTTTTAAATAATTGAGATAAATCAATATCCATAACATCAAATGCCATCTTTAGTCACTCCTTTTCTAACAAAACACCTTTTCCATAATCCCGTTCTCCATATCATCAATACTGTAAATCGTATCCATGACCTCGAATGTCTCTCTCAAATTACCTCTTGCACTCTTCCAGCCAATTCCATCTGTAAACCATACAAATGTAAATCCATCAATAGTGTCTGCTTCTTGTGAAAGCATTTTGTAGCTTCTTGCGGTTTCATTGAGCTTTGAACCTCCACCGCCATAAAAGTTTGTTTCAATACCATAAATCATCTTATCCGTCTTGATTACAAAATCAAATCTCTTAGCAGCTTTTCCCTGATTAGAAAGTGCAGATAAATCAATATTCCACTTTTCCTCAATGTCCTTAAGGTACATTTCCTTGAAGTAATTTACATCCTTTTCAAATCCTGCTGCCATGATATACTTTTCAACCAAATCTTCCATCTGGTGACCGCCACGATTCTTACGACCATTAGAATCCAATCCGGTTTCTATACCCAACGCATAATCCACAAGATTATTTACTAAGTGATTTGCAATCATATCAAATAATCCTGTCTTACGCATAAATACCTTGTACTGCTCCACATTGTAATTCATCTGTTTGAAATTATATAAGAACGCACCTTCTTCATCCTGGGCATATATTTCATGACCTCGCACCGCAAGAAGCAGAGGAACACATTGTAAAGTTTCCGGATACTTTGTCACTATCTTCTCAAATTCTTCTTCAATATTTTTAGAAGCAATCAAGGAATTTAAGATGTTTAATTCCACCTTGATTTCATCTACATTTCTTACGACCTTTGCAAAGTCGATATAATAATCATAACTTGATATACTCGGTCTGAACTTACTCAGCCATTCATCAAAATTTCTATTTGTCATTTGCTACCTTCTCCAATCTCCTCTTGGATATCTCCAAGTATTCTTCACTTACATCTATTCCGATAAATTTTCGTCCAAATCGTACCGCCTCTACTCCGGTAGTTCCTGATCCACAAAAAGGATCCAAGATAACTTGTCCTTCCTCTGTCGATGCCAGCACAATTTTTTCAAGCAAATATTCCGGTTTCTGCGTAGGGTGCTTACCTTCTGTTTTCTCCGAAGGTTTCGTCAATGCTCCTGTCCACACATCCTTCATCTGCTTTCCACCGTTCATTTCTTTCATTTTCCGATAATCAAAAAAATGCCGAGACTTCTTATCATTCTTCTGTGCCCATAATATGGTTTCCGTAGAATGTGTGAAGCATCGACATGCTAAGTTTGGTGGTGGATTTGTTTTCTGCCATGTAATGTTGTTGATGATTTTGAAGCCTTCCTGCTCCAATGCCATACCAATCGAATATATATTGTGTAATGTTCCTGATATCCATATTGTTCCGTTCGGCTTTAGTACTTTCCTACATAACTTAATCCACTTTCTGTTAAACTTGTGTTTTTCTTCGACGCCGGTTCCACTTTCCGAAAGCTTATCCCATGAGCCTTTATTTACCGAAACCATTTTCCCACCCTGACAGGTAATGCCATCATTACTTAAAAAATAAGGTGGATCTGCAAATATCATATCAACAGATTCCGGTTTCATCTTTGTTAGAATTTTAAAGGAATCACCTAATACCAACTGTGATTGTTCTGTCTCGAAATATAATGGCACCTTTGAGTCCCAAACTTGATTCATATATATTTCGCCTCTCTATAATTAACGTTTTATTCTTGAAACGATATTATACAATTCTCCTACATCATTCCAATTTCTAGGTATATATCCATATGCAACAGCTTTATCTATCGCTTCTTCTATTTGATGATTAGTATGTACTTTACAATATATTGCTTCAAGATACCTATAAAAACACATTTTTCTTCCTTGGAAACGTTCCCCTGGATAATTGATATCTTCTTGAATTGCAATATAAAACATCAAATCGGTCAACACTTCAAATGAAAAACCATATTCAAATGCCGAGAGTATAGATACATCAATATTAATATCACGACCTATTGTCGCAACATCCTCAATATACTGTTTCATATGCTTATAATTTTGCATAGTAGTTTTATTATATAGATCAGTCATAATCTCAACATGAGAAATAGGATGTTCACCATCTTCGTCTACTAAATATACACAATAATCACATTTAGCTCTAGTTGTCTTATATCCAGGATATCTTATTGCCAATTGAGAAGAATCTGCATAAGTCTCTAATACCTGATAATTACTTTTCAAATTATCCTTATTTTGTGTTAATTCTATTATCATACCATCGTGAGTGACATAATCAACAATTCTTTGTTGTTCATCAAAATATCCCATTGCTTTATCTCCTTAATAATTGCATATAATCACTTCTTCGCCAACTCTGTTAGATGCATCTGAATTAATCATACGCTTTACACTTACAACATCTATTTTATAGCCTTTGTTACCATACAGTTCATTTATCAAGTCTGTATTATGGTTTGTGAGCATACAGTAGCAACCTCTGGCTGTTAATTCATCGAAAAGATTTGCTAGTCGCTTATGACTTTCTATATCAAAACCCTCTTTTGTGTATGATTCAAAAGAGGTAGGATTCAATGGTGCATACGGGCTGTCAATAAATACAAAATCGCCCTTCTTTGCATCCTTACAAGCCAGTTCAAAATCACCATCTATAATGGTTACTCCCTGCAAGTAATTTGAAGTAGCCATAATAACCTCTGCATCAACTGAAACCCTACGACTATTGTTGTATGGAACATTGAAAAGTCCCTTGCCATTTACACGATACAAGCCGTTAAAACAGTGCTTATTGATAAATACAAACAATGCAGCCAACTCCACATCAAACTCCGCTTTCATCAGCTTATCATTGTAATGCTCCCTAAGAGAATAATAATATTCTTTGCCGTCCTCCCACATTTCCTCATCCAGCTTCTTTACTGCCTTCAGAAATGCTTCCGGTGCATTACATATCTGCCTGTAAGCATTTATCAACGCTTTGTTGATATCGTTTATCAAAGCATTTGCAGGTAGCAATTCGAATGTAACTGCACCGCCACCCACAAATGGCTCATAATAATCCTTATACTGTTTAGGCATTCTTTCCTTTATCTGTGGAATCAACTGACGCTTACCACCAGCCCATTTCACAAATGGAGCAACACTTGAATTACTCATTTTGATTCCTCTTCTCTATGTCCGCAAAAGTACAATCTTTTACATATCTATTATACTTGCAAACATACAAAATAACAACCATAACTTTCACTCTTTGTGAATTATCTTACTTCTGAAATACAAAAATATACTCATGTGCAAGAAGCAGAAAATTATTGTTCTGTTTTTCCCAATATTCAGTAGAACGACAATTATGCTGCTCTTTAATTATAATTTCTTTATTCGTAAATCCTGCCTGTAAAAAGCATTCCATCATTCGAAACCCCAACGGAATGACCTTTCCATATTTTCTTAAATCCCCAATCATTACAGCACACATTTTTCCCTTTTTTAACACACGATATGATTCCTCTGCCACCTTCTGCATTTCTGTCAAAAACTTTTCTACATTAAGCAATGAAATATCCCCTTCTATCCCTTTGCTGTATTTGATGATATTGGCATATGGTGGATGCGTACAGATAAAGTCAATTCGACTATCTTTGATAAAATGCAAATCTGTAGCATTTCCATTTCGTGTAAAGATTTTTGAATTTGTTTCACATCGGAATTGTAAATTCGTTTCAGAGATTGAAACAGATTGCGGATTGATATCAACACCTACCGCATGACGATTGAGTAGCTTTGCCTCTACTAAGGTTGTTCCACTACCCATAAATTGATCTAAGAGCCAGTCTCCCGGCTTTGAATAGCGAAGTATCAGATTTCTTGGTACATATGGTGACCAATTACCTCGATACTTTCCTGAATGCGTTGCCCAACTTCCTCTGTCTGGAAAGGACCAGACTGTTGTTGGTTCAAGCCTAAAATTATTTGGTTGTAAACTTATAAGCCATGCCTCCTTCTTTTTTATTGATTTATACATTGTAACTCAATTTCATACAAAAATCCATAGTAGTTTTCTTTCACTATAAGTGAATTTATCTACCATACATCTCATGAGATAATATTCACAAATAGTGAAAGAGGTGTTGATATGCATTTCGAAAATGATATAGACCTATATCGTGTTATAGGTGCAAATATAAAATATTACAGAGAACAATCTAAATTAACACAGGTGCAACTTGCCGAACAGGCTAAAATCAGCATCAGCTATCTCTCCAAAATCGAAGCATCCGGATGTGATAAGAGTCTTTCAATATCGGTGCTGAACCAGATTGCAAATGTACTTGGTGTTGAGATTAGTGAATTTTTTAAGGAGGTTGATAAAACATGAAACTAATAGAAGCTCAGAAAAGAATCGAAAAACTTGCTTATATTCCATTTAAGGAATACCTTACCGAAGAACAGTTTAATAATATTGTTGTTAATAAAGGTAAAACCGGACAGATTTTAGAACTCACTATTGGACTTCAACTTTCCAATACTACTCTCGATTTCGAAGATGGAGAGCTTAAAACTAACAAATGTAATAAACTCGGAATTCCTGCTGAAACAATGTTTATCACACAAACCGCATCTATTATTGATGAATTACTATCTTTCAAGCCCTTTGAAGAAAGTAAGTTATATAAAAAAATCAATCGAATGTTATATGTTCGCATCAACAAAGAAGGAGCGCCTGAGAATTGGATGTTTTTGCCACCTATATTAGTAGACCTATCATTGCCAAAATATGCCGAACTTGCTGCCCAACTAAAATTTGACTACATAGACATATGTGACATTCTAAATGACCAACTTTGTCTTTCGCCTGACGCAATGTTACATACTGCAAATGGAAAGTATATTCAAATCAGAACGAAAGATTCCATTCCTTATCATGCAATTTATTCAAGGAAATATGACAGAATCGTATCAGACAAAAATAGAGCTTTTTATTTTAAAATTCCCTGCTTAAAATATTTAATTACACTCGAATAGTAAAAAAATTATTTTGAAATATAGGAAGGTGCACATCACCTTCCTCTCCCCACATCCTTGACCTTCTCCCCGAGCCACTCCATAAACTTCTCCAGCAGATTAATCCCACCAATTACAAACTGTTTCATAAACTCATATGCATTTTCCAGCTTGTCCTTTAGGCTACGATTCTCCTCCCGCAATATCTGGTTTTGATACCTCAGTTCTATCACCTGCTCCTTCAGATAATCGTCGCCATCGACCGCTCTCAGAAGTTCCTTCTTAAGTCTTTCTGCCTCTTCCAGTTCAAATTCAGCCCGTTCAGTCTGTAATTTTGCAGTATCCGATATCATCATCCACTTGTCTGCCTCTTTTTGCGCAGCCTCAATTTCGTTCTGTTTATCCGTGAGCTTATCTACATTCTCATAATATTCCAGTCGTAATTCAGAATTCTTTAAGCGTAAATCCATTGTTTCCGACTGTAATTTCTGATTTTCGGCTATGGTATCATCCAGCTTCTTTTGAACCTCAGACTGTTCTTTTCTAAAACATTCCCGCTTACTTTCAATTTCTTTTTCCAAAGACTCTATCCGTTCCTCTTTTAATTCCAGAACAACCCGTGCGCCCTCCAACTCCTCCTCAAGTACAGCCACTTCTTTTGCCCGTTCCTGCTTTTTATAATCCAGTACGGATAAATGCTTATTGTGCGTATCTTTCTTCTTCCAGTCAATTCCGTACCGGCTCATAATAAGAGCAATATCATCTTTCTCTGCCTCCGCCCACTGCTTCCATTCGGTGTTCCCTTTGCCTTCACTTACAAATCCTCTGGTAGCAAGTGCCGCCTTAAGACTTGTCTTTGTCTCCAATCCTCTCTTGCAACCGGATACCCAAGGGATAAAATTCAGATGCAAATGTGGTGTTTCCTCATCCAAATGAATATAAGCACCAATCACATAAACATGAATGAGGATGAAAAGGCAGCAGAAACTGCTGAGTTGTTAAAAGACTTGTTTCCGGATTTCTCTTATGTAAAGAGGAAACGGAAACCGAAAAAGAATTAAACATTATACTTCAAATGAAAGGACCAAAGATTATGTCTGTATTTCAACTTTTTTGGAACTTAATATTAGGAATATCTGGAGGTATAATATCTGGTATTATTGTTTCAAGAATTTTTTTGATTCAAGGAGATTTCCAAAATCAAATAAACTCTTTTGATCTATTGTTACGAAAATTTGGATATACCAGTGGTATGCTTTTAGGAATACGTACTGTTCAAGAATTCTCATATGATTCTGACATTAAAATGCATAACGAAATGAAAAAAGAAGGTATATCAACTGAAGAAGAATATTATAAAGCACATATAGATGTAAATTGGATATCTAAAGATAGATTGGTCAGCGATCTTTTGAAAGAATGCAAAAAAATGAATACATCATTAAAAGATGAACTTATGGACTTACATATTAACGAATCTGGTTTACAAAAAATACTCGATAAACTCAACAAATATGTTTCATCACTTTCCTCAACCAAAGAAATGTCTTTTTCAAAACTAAACGAACTAGAGAAACAATGTAAAGAAATTCTTAATGATTATGATTTGTACAAAAATACCTCTAGAAAAACACTCTTAACTCTTATTCTAAAAGATAAAGTTATGATTGTTCTCTACATACTCGTGCTATTAATCATAATAGCCACTGTAACAGCTTATATGCTACACATTTAATACATTTCTAATATATGTATTGTTATCAACAGCAATCACAATAAATCAAATACGTTTTTCTTTACTCACCACACACTAAACTTTATTGTCATTTGATTGTCACGCAACCAAAAACGAGCCAAGAAACGCCGTAAATCCGGCATTTCCTGGCTCATGTACGTTATTCAAACTCAATCGTTCCCGGTGGTTTGCTCGTCAGATCGTAGAATACCCTGTTTACGCCTCTTACCTCGTTGATGATACGGCTCATTACGGTCTGGAGGACGTCGAAAGGAATTTCGGCGGCTTCTGCTGTCATGAAGTCAACGGTGTTGACGGCACGAAGGGCTACGGCATAGTCGTAGGTTCTTTCGTCACCCATGACGCCTACGGAACGCATATTTGTGAGGGCAGCAAAATACTGACCGATTGAACGGTCAAGACCGGCTTTGGCTATCTCCTCACGGTAGATGTAGTCCGCATCCTGTACAATACGAACCTTCTCGGCTGTAACTTCTCCTATGATTCGTATTCCAAGTCCCGGGCCTGGGAATGGCTGACGGAATACAAGTTTCTCTGGGATGCCAAGCTCAAGACCTGCTTTTCGCACCTCGTCCTTGAAAAGGTTACGGAGAGGCTCGATGATTTCCTTGAAATCAACATAGTCGGGAAGTCCGCCCACATTGTGGTGTGATTTGATGACTGCCGATTCTCCGCCAAGTCCGCTTTCAACCACATCAGGGTAGATTGTTCCCTGGGCAAGGAAGTCAACGGCACCTATTTTCTTAGCTTCTTCCTCAAATACACGGATAAATTCTTCACCGATTATCTTTCTCTTCTGCTCAGGTTCTGTTACTCCTGCGAGTTTGCTGTAGTAACGTTCCTGTGCATTTACCCTTATAAAGTTAAGGTCAAACTGGCCGTTAGGACCGAATACCTGCTCAACTTCATCGCCCTCGTTTTTTCTGAGGAGGCCGTGGTCTACAAATACGCATGTAAGCTGTTTGCCAATGGCTCTTGAGAGAAGTCCGGCTGCAACGGATGAATCCACACCACCTGAAAGGGCAAGCAATACCTTTCCATTTCCTACTTTTGCTCTGATTTCTTTAATTGTATTTTCAACAAAGGCATCCATTTTCCAATCGCCTGAACAACCGCACACACCACGGACGAAGTTGGAAAGCATCTTTGTTCCCTCCTGTGTATGCAAAACTTCAGGATGGAACTGGATGGCATAGAGATTCTTATCTCTGTTTTCGGCTGCTGCCACAGGACAGTCCGCAGTATGGGCGCAGATGTCAAAACCAGGTGCAACTTTTGATATATAATCAAAGTGGCTCATCCAGCAGATTGTATTAGGGGTAACATCTGTAAAAAGTGGTGATGATGTTTCCACCATAACCTCTGTTTTTCCATATTCCCTTACAGGTGCTTTCTCGACTTTTCCGCCAAGAACGTGCATCATAAGCTGTGCACCATAACAAAGACCAAGTACAGGAATACCAAGGTTGAACAATTCATCTGTGCACGAAGGTGCTCCCGGCTCGTAACAACTGTTAGGACCACCGGTGAGAATAATTCCCTTAGGATTCATGGCTTTGATTTTTTCAATGTCTGTCTTATATGAGTATATCTCACAGTACACATTACATTCCCTGACACGACGAGCTACAAGCTGGTTGTACTGTCCGCCAAAGTCTATAACTATGACCATTTCTCTATCCATTTCATATCTCCTTTTCTAATGTATGATTGCCCCGCGGAGCAATTCTATCGCAATTCATATAATTACGCTCTGTCTCTTATCATATCTGATGAAAAGTATTTTTACAAGTATTTATAAGTATTTCTTTATATATTGTCCTGTGTAAGATTCAGGAATACCGGCAACCTGCTCCGGTGTTCCTTTTGCAACAACAGTACCGCCTCTGAATCCGCCCTCCGGACCGATATCTATAATGTAGTCTGCTGTTTTTATGACGTCAAGGTTGTGCTCAATTACAACAACCGTGTTGCCTGCATCTGCAAGTTTGTGAAGAATTTCCACAAGCTTGTGAACGTCTGCAAAATGAAGTCCTGTCGTAGGCTCGTCCAGAATATATATTGTCCTGCCCGTACTTCTTTTACTAAGCTCGGTAGCAAGTTTGATACGCTGTGCCTCACCTCCTGAAAGCTCTGTAGAAGGCTGTCCGAGACGTATATATGAAAGGCCCACATCATATAATGTCTGTATTTTATTACGGATTGACGGTACGTTTTCAAAAAATTTAACTGCTTCCTCAACCGTCATGTTAAGGACATCATATATTGACTTTCCTTTGTATTTTACTTCAAGTGTCTCCCTGTTATAACGTTTTCCGTCACATACTTCACAAGGTACATATACATCAGGTAAGAAATGCATTTCAATCTTTATGATACCGTCACCGGAACATGCCTCACATCTTCCGCCTTTAACGTTAAAGCTGAAACGTCCTTTACTGTAACCCTTTGCCTTGGCTTCGGCTGTAGATGCAAAAAGGTCTCTTATCATATCAAATACGCCTGTGTAAGTGGCTGGATTGGATCTTGGAGTTCTGCCGATAGGTGACTGGTCTATATTAATTACTTTGTCAAGTTTTTCTATTCCAATGATATCCTTATGTTCGCCCGGAATACATCTTGCCCTGTTAAGATCCCTGGCCAGACGTTTGTAGAGAATTTCGTTTACAAGCGAGCTTTTACCGGAACCTGAAACACCTGTAACACAGGTAAAAACACCTAACGGAATATCAACGTTAATATTCTTGAGATTATTTTGTTTTGCGCCTTTTATCTTTATCCAGTCTTTAGGCGTCCTGCGGATCTTAGGCACAGGTATTTTAATACGTCCGCTGAGATATGCACCTGTTATTGAATTTGGATTATTAATTATATCCTGAACCGTTCCTGCGGCAACTACTTCTCCGCCGTGCTCTCCCGCTGCCGGTCCGATGTCTACAATATAGTCCGCCGCATACATGGTATCTTCATCATGTTCAACAACAATAAGTGTGTTGCCAAGGTCCCGCAAAGATTTGAGGGCATTAAGGAGTTTGTCATTGTCCCTCTGATGAAGTCCTATACTTGGTTCATCAAGAATATATGCAACACCCATAAGTCCCGACCCTATCTGTGTGGAAAGTCTTATTCGCTGTGCTTCTCCGCCGGATAATGTACCCGTTGCTCTTGCAAGAGTGAGGTAATCAAGACCCACCTTATTAAGGAAGCCTACTCTTGAACGGATTTCCTTAATAACCTGCTTACCGATTTTTTCCTGAACCGGTGTAAGTGTAAGTTTATCAAAATACTCTGCCAATTCAAGAACGGACAATTCCGTAACCTGATAGATATTTTTATCGCCTACCGTAACAGCAAGGGAGGATTTCTTAAGACGCTGTCCATGGCACTCATCACAAGGAGTAACCTGCATATATGTCTCATATTCCTGCTTCATCATATCTGAAGCGGTCTCTCTGTATCTCTTGCGCATGTTGTCTATGAGACCATCAAAAACAACGTCATATACGCCTACTCCTCTTTGTCCCTTGTAATGAACTTTTACAGACTTACTCTTACCATATATGAGCATATGTCTTATATCATCAGGCAAATCCCTAAAAGGCGTATCAAGAGAAAAACCGTATTCTTTGGCAAGTGCATCAAGTAAAGCATAGGTAAAGCTTCCCTTATCGCTGCTTGACTGCCATCCCATACAGCTTATGGCTCCCTCTGACAGGCTCAATGAGGTGTCCGGAATTAATAATTCCGGGTCAAATTCCATTTTGTAGCCAAGACCCGCACATACAGGGCAGGCTCCAAACGGATTATTGAAAGAAAAACTTCTCGGTTCGATTTCATCAATACTTATGCCACAGTCAGGGCATGAAAAATTCATGCTGAAATTAATTGGTTCTCCGCCAATTACATCAACTATCATAATACCGTCAGAAAGCTTCATAACGTTTTCTATGGAATCGGCAAGACGGGATTCCATACCGTCTTTAACCACAAGCCTGTCCACAATAATCTCTATGTTGTGTTTGATATTTTTTTCCAGTCGGATTTCTTCGGAAAGGTCATAGGTATTGCCATCAACCCTTACACGCACATATCCGCTCTTTTTCGCAGATTCAAAAACCTTTTCGTGCATACCTTTTCTTCCCCTTACAACAGGTGCAAGAAGCTGGAATTTGGTTCCCGGTTCAAGTGCTTTAATGGAATCTACCATCTGGTCCACCGTCTGTTTATGGATTTCCCTGCCGCACTTCGGGCAATGCGGTACTCCGACTCTGGCATATAAAAGTCTGAGGTAATCATAAATTTCCGTTACGGTTCCTACTGTTGAACGGGGATTCCTGTTGGTGGATTTCTGATCTATTGAAATTGCAGGAGAAAGTCCCTCTATGCTTTCAACATTAGGCTTCTCCATCTGTCCTAAGAATTGTCTTGCGTAAGAAGACAAAGACTCCATATAACGTCTCTGTCCTTCTGCATATATGGTATCAAAAGCAAGGGAGGATTTACCTGACCCACTTAAGCCTGTCAATACGGTAAAAGAATCCCTTGGGATATCTACGTTAATATTTTTAAGATTGTGTTCGCATGCGCCGCGAATCTTAATATAATGTCTTCTATTATCCATTGTTGTCCATTGTCTTCCTTATTTCTGTAATCTGGTCTCTGATTAAAGCAGCCTCCTCAAAATTAAGGTCTGCCGCTGCCCTATGCATCTTCTTGTTGAGTTCTTTGATGAGCTTCTCAAGCTCCTTATCGCTCATGGATTCAATATCCTTCTTAATCTTATCACCCTTGTCATTAGCTGCCTTACTTATGGCAATAAGATCTCTTACCGCTTTCTTGATTGTAGTCGGTGTAATTCCGTGTGCCTCGTTGTATTCCTGCTGTATCTTACGACGTCTCTCAGTCTCATCGATGGCCTTTCGCATAGAATCAGTCATGTTATCGGCATACATTATAACCCTGCCGTCGGCATTTCTTGCAGCTCGTCCTATTGTCTGGATAAGTGAGGTCTCCGAACGTAAGAAGCCCTCCTTGTCCGCATCAAGTATGGCAACAAGAGTAATTTCAGGAATATCAAGACCTTCTCGTAAAAGATTAATACCTACAAGGACATCAAAAACATCCATTCTCATGTCCCTGATTATCTCCGCTCTCTCCAAAGTATCTATATCGGAATGGAGATATCTTACCCTGACACCGTTTTCCTTAAGGTATATTGTAAGGTCTTCTGCCATTCTCTTGGTAAGTGTGGTAATAAGAACTTTATTCTTCCCGGCTGTCTCCTTATTAACTTCGCTAAGAAGGTCATCAATCTGTCCTGTAACAGGTCTTACGGAAATCTCCGGGTCAAGAAGACCTGTCGGTCTTATTATCTGTTCAACCCTGTTCAGTTCATGCTCTGCTTCATATACGGAAGGTGTAGCGGATACAAACATCATCTGGTTAATCTTGCTTTCAAATTCCTCAAAATTAAGCGGTCTGTTATCAAGTGCGGAGGGCAGTCTGAAACCATAATCCACAAGTGTGGTCTTACGTGATCTGTCTCCGAAATACATTCCTCTTATCTGTGGAATTGTAATATGCGACTCATCTACTATTATAAGAAAGTCTTCCGGAAAATAATCCATTAAAGTACATGGCATTGTTCCCGGTGCCCTGCCCTCAAGATGTCTTGAATAATTCTCTATTCCCGAACAGAAACCGGTCTCCAACATCATCTCGACATCAAAATTGGTACGCTCCGATATTCTCTGGGCTTCCAGAAGCTTATCTTCGCTCTTAAAATAATCCACCTGTTCTTTAAGCTCCGCCCGGATATTCTCCGCCGCTATAAGAAGCTTCTCCTTAGGCACAACATAATGGGACGCCGGAAAAATGGCAGTATGCTTAAGCTCTGACTTAATCTCCCCCGTTAATGTATCTATTTCCAGTATTCTGTCAATCTCATCACCGAAAAATTCCACACGCACCGCAATCTTATCACTTGCGGCAGGAAATATTTCCAAAACATCGCCTCTGACTCTGAAAGTGCCACGCTTAAAATCCATGTCATTTCTTACATACTGCATATCAATAAGCTGTCTTATGATATCATCCCTGTCACGTTCCATTCCGGGACGCAGTGACACAACCATACTCTTATAATCAATAGGGCTTCCAAGACCATATATGCAGGAAACACTGGCAACTATAATTACATCCCTGCGCTCCGACAAAGCTGCCGTCGCAGAATGACGTAACTTATCTATCTCATCATTAATGGAAGAATCCTTCTCTATATAAGTGTCGCTGGAAGGTACATAGGCCTCCGGCTGATAATAATCATAGTAAGATACAAAATATTCAACCGCATTCTCCGGAAAAAATTCCTTAAATTCGGAATAAAGTTGCCCTGCAAGTGTCTTATTGTGTGCAATTACAAGGGTTGGTCTGTTAAGCTTCTCAATGACATTAGCCATGGTAAAAGTCTTGCCGGAACCGGTAACGCCAAGTAAAGTCTGGAACTGGTCTCCCGCTTCAAAACCCTTCACAAGCTCCTTAATTGCCTCCGGCTGATCGCCTGTCGGTTCATATTCAGAATGTAAAATAAATCTGTCCATACAAAATCACCTCTGATACTCTTGTATCAACTATATCACATAGGATATCATTTTGCAAACATTTGTTCGATTTGTTTTATAGATTTTCAAGGTACTCAATTGCTGCATCAAGTTGTGTATCCGTTCCATCTTCGTAAAACTTATCTTTATCATATTCCACATCAATATCCGGTTCAATACCGGTTCCGTGGATGCACACCCCATTAGGAGTAAAATATCTTTCAACCGTAATCTTTAAGCCGGAACCGTCTCCAAGCGCGAATAATGACTGTACAATTCCCTTTCCGAATGTTTTTTTACCAACAACGGTAGCATAACCTCTGTCTTTTAATGCACCTGTAAAAAGTTCTGATGCACTGGCACTGTTTTCATTGACAAGAACAACACAAGGAATATCAAGTTCATCCGTTCCGTCAGTAGACTTGTAGTCATTTCTGTTGCCGTATTTGTCTTCAACATATGCTATAAGTCCCTCCGGTAAAAGATAATCAAGTATTGAAACTGCACTGTTTAAAACTCCGCCCGGATTGTCCCTGAGGTCAAAAATAATACTTTCAGCCCCGTTTTTCTTAAGTTCCTCAACAGCATTTTCAAACTGTTCTATTGACGAGATAGTAAACTGTGCGAGATATACATATCCAATATTATTATCTAACATTGAATATCTGACATATTTCTGTTCGATAACAGACCTTGTAAGTTCATAGTCTTTTTTCACGCCATCCCTAAGGATTGTAACTGTAACTTTTGTTCCTTCTTTTCCCATAATAGGTGAAGAAGCTTCATCAAAATCTGTCAGGTCAATTTCATTTCCGTTTATCGCAGTTATAATATCTCCTGCTTTAAGGCCTGCATCTTCTGCCGGGCCCCCTTCAATTACCTGTAATATCTTTATTCCTCTGTCCTTTTCGTCTTTGGTAATATATATACCTACACCACAATATGAGCCGGCTGCACTTTCACCTATTTTTTTGAACTCTTCTTCTGTATAATATTCGCTGTATGGGTCACCTAATCCGCTCACATATGCTTTTATTATTGCATTTTCCATATCACCCTGTTTATAGTCAAAAAGATATTTATCGTCAATCAGTTCTTTGATTTTACTAATTTTTGTAGCCGTACTCTTAGCAACTTCTATTCTCTTACTTGTCATGTTACGATATACCAGGATATTAACAAGCACCGCTATGATTAATACAGGCACAATTCCTGATATAAGACCCTTTTTGAAACTCTTTTTTACTTCATAATCATCATACATAATTCTGCTCTCCTGTTATCTTTAATTGATATTTCTAAATAATATGCAATTTACCCCCGGATATTATCCGAGGGTTGAATTTCATTGTTTATGATGGGCTTTTAAGGTATGGTAACGGATCTGCCAAAACACCTTTTATATAGAGTGTAAGGTGCAGATGTGCTCCCGTGGACTTACCTGTACTTCCGACAAATCCGATAGTATCACCGGCATTAACTGTCTGCCCTACCGATACATTCACTCCCGAAAGGTGCGCATATAAAGTAACTACACCGGCACCATGGTCTATTTTGATACTTGTACCATATGGCTTGGTTGTCCAGTTATCGGAAGAGGTATATACATCAACCGAAATGACCGTACCTGAATAACAGGCTACAACCGGCTTTCCGTATACATTAAAGCCTGATATATCCATACCGCTGTGATTGCTGATTAAGTTGCCGAAAGGATCCTTTCTCGGTCCGAAATAAGATGTTATATAACTGTATCCCGGAAGAGGCCATGTAAAACCGCCTGCAAGTCCGATTTCTTCCAATTTACGCTTGTTAGCCTCATCTGCATCCTGTCCGTTATTAGCCGCATTACGCACTTCTTCAAGCCATCTTTGTCTCAACGCCTCGGCCTCTCTCTGCTGTGCGGCAAGCTTGGCTTCTTCAAGCTGTTTCTGTACCGCAGCATATTCCTGCTGGCTCTCAAGCTGCTGTAACATTGTCTCTTTGGTTGAAAGTGCATCATTAACAAGCTGGTACTGGCTCTGTAAATCGTTCTGTAATGTAACAAGCTCTGTTTTCTGCGTCTCAAGTTCCGACCTCTGGCTTTCAAGATTAGCCTTGTCATCCTGAAGCTGTACAAGAAGATTGTCTATCTTTTCCTTAGTATCTGCAAGTATCTGAAGCTGGTTCCTGTCGTAGGCAACAATACTCGAAACATATTCCGCATTACCCAGCATATCCGATAAATCTTCTGACGACATTATCATATCAAGAAAAGATTCATCACCACATTCATACATATACTGGATACGTTTTTTCATTGACTCATACTGGCTTTCTTCTGAAGCAGCAGCCTCCTCAAGTTCCACTTCGGTACTGTCAATCTCTGCGATTTTATTATTAATCTCAACATTCTTTGCATCAATTTCCGCCTGTTTGCTGTCTATCTTTGACTGGCAGGAAGAAATATTGGTTGCAATGGAGTTAATTGTAGAATCAAGCTCGCTTACATATGCTTCAATGGAAGCAATATCCGAATCGAGCTGTGAAAGTTCACTATTCAGCTTGTCTATCTTATTCTGTGTATCCTGAATCTGCTGTTGTGCATCGTCCACGTCAGATTTGTCAACAGCATATACATCCATTATTTTTTTACCGCCAAAAGTACCAAGCACGCAAAATGCTAACACTGCGGCGGTTATTTTAATCTTTTTGCTTTTCATATAATCACCTATGTTCATTAAGCTTTTAAATGTTTTGCAAGAGAAATCATACTTCCGATAAGTCCGATTCCTATTCCCAGTATAAGTGCAACCGGCACATACAGCTTAAGAATAGCTCCCACTCCCTGAAGTTCAATGATTCCGCTTAGGAATGATGAATTGGCCAGAAGATTCCTGATAGCCCCGTCATATGCAAAATATACGATAATAATCGGAATAACCGCTCCGATTAAGCCAAGTAAAATACCTTCAACAATAAATGGAGCCCTGATAAAACTGTTTTTGGCTCCCAGAAGCCTCATAATGCTTATCTCATCGCTTCTTACTGATATACCGATTGAAATTGTGTTATTGATAAGGAAAAGTGCCACGGCTATAAGTAAAACAATAACAAATACTGAGCATATATTAACCAGTTTACCTGTTTCACTAAGTCCGTTAGCTGCATTGTCACTGCTGTTAACTTTCCTTACCCCGTCTATTTTTGATATATAATCAACCAGATCTTTCTGTGCCGATGGATCATTGAAATATACTTCGTATGAAGCTGAGTTAATCAGCGGATTATCATTTTCGTAGGCATCTGCAAGTTCATTATAATAATCGCCAAAATATTTCTGTTTATACTGTTCCCACGCTTCTTCAGCAGACGTGTAATGAATATCTGTTACAATATCGTTTTCATAAATTGTGTTCTTTATGGATTCAAGGCGTTCTTCTGTAATATCATTCTGAAAAAACACTTTAACGCAGAGTCCCTGCGAAATATTATCTATATTGTAGTTAATATTGCTTGTTATGGAATAAAAAACACCTATAAGAAAAATGCACAGCGTCATAGTTGCTGCTGAAGCAAGGGAAAATATTCTGTTTCGTCCGATATTTTTTATTCCCTGGACAAAACAATAACCAAATGATTTAAATTTCATAGAAGTTACCACCTTCCGCTATTTCCTGTACCACTTCACCGTTATTAATTACAATAGTTCTCTTTTTCATAGTACGGACTATTTCAAGATTGTGAGTAACAACCACAACTGTAGTTCCCTGAGTGTTAGCCTGCTCTAACAGTTTCATGATTTCCCATGAATTATCCTCGTCGAGATTACCTGTGGGCTCATCGGCAAGAAGAATAGGCGGATTATTAATCAGTGCCCTGGCTATTGCCACTCTCTGTTGTTCACCGCCTGAAAGATGTTTGGGAAATTCCTTATATTTATTGGTTATCTTAACCTCTGCCAGCATGGCATGCACTCTGGAACGTATCTTTCTTCCCGGAGCTTCAATAACCTTTTGTGCGAAAGCAATATTATCAAAAACATTTCTGTCATCAAGGAGTCTGAAATCCTGAAATACAACACCTATATCACGTCGGAGTGTATATAATTTTCTTCTTTTGATTCTGGAAATGTTCTTACCGTTAATTACTATTCTTCCGGATGTAGGCTCCAGTTCCCTAAGCAGAAGTTTAATAAGTGTAGATTTGCCGGAACCGCTTTCTCCTACTATGAAAACAAACTCACCTTTATCAATATGTATATTGATATTATTCAGTGCGTCCACACCGGATGAATATGTCTTACATACGTTATCTAAATCAATCATTTTATCTGTCCTTTATATTTTCTGTCTCCTGCAATTATAACCAGGTTACATATCAATAATCAATGTTTTCCATATATTTCATGTACTTAACTACCATTAATGCAATATTAAAAGTAATGGCATCCTCAAATACACGCAAATCCAGTCCTGTAATTTTCTGTATCTTGTCAAGACGGTATACTAATGTATTTCTGTGTATAAAAAGCTGTCTTGAAGTCTCTGATACATTAAGACTGTTCTCAAAGAATTTATTAATTGTAGCAAGTGTCTCTTCATCAAAATCATCCGGCGACATATCGCCGAAAATCTCTCTTATAAACATTTTGCAAAGAGGTATAGGAAGCTGGTAAATAAGTCTTCCTATTCCAAGGTTACTGTATGCCACAACATTTTTATCACTGTAAAAAATCTTTCCTACGTCAAGTGCCATCTTAGCTTCCTTGTATGATTTGGAAACGTCTTTAAGTGAGCTGATTATTGTACCGAAAGCTACTTTAACCCTGCTCATGGCTTCTGTATTAAGTGTGTCAAGAATTACAAATGCAGTCTGTTCTATGTCTTTGTAAGTCTCGCTCTGCTTAACTTCTTTAACGATAATAATATTTTTCTCATCTACTGCAGTTATAAAATCCCTTGTTCTTGTGGCAAAAAGTGTTCTCACTGTTTCAAGGGCAGTATTGTCTTTCTCTGTCTGTGTCTCAACGAGAAGGACTACTCTCTTAGCCTCTGAATCAATATGAAGTTTTTTCGCCCTGTTATATATATCCACAAGAAGAAGATTATCAAGAAGGAGATTTTTAATAAAATTATCCTTATCAAATCTCTCCTTATAAGCTACCATAAGGTTCTGTATCTGAAAAGTTGCCAGTTTGCCAATTATATAAACATCATCGCTTCCACCCATAACAAGAAGAATGTATTCAAGCTGGTTGTCATCATATACTTTAAAAAACTGATGACCGGAAATCACCTGGCTGTCCGCAGGGGACTTTGCAAATGTGCTTACTGATTCTTCATATCCGCTGGCATCAGGAGAGGTTGTTGCAAGTACCTTTCCATCAACATCCAGTACACACATGTCTATACGCGTAATTGTCTTAAGTCCGTCAATTGTATTTTGTAAAATCTGATTTGATATCATGTGTTCTCTCCTATTCACATACTTTCGTTCATTATAAAACATATTCCGGCAAAAATAAAGTTGTTATAAAAATTTTATAATTCCGTAAATCGTTGGCTTCCGCCTTTTCTTAAATATCTGTACATAAGAGATATGGCAAGTGCAAACATTCCCGTCATCAGAAACGTATAAAGATAATCTGCATACGGAATAAATCTTAAAAGACCGTATAATACCGCCGCGCCTATGACAACAGAAAAACCTATCCCCATGGTTGCGATAACAGCCATGCTCTGCTTAACTGCTATTGATTCATCCGCCCAGTCAAACTTCGGCATGTGAAGATTGCATATCACGCCAAGCAGGCCCATAAGAACTACGGATAATGCCGGAATAATCACGACCGCTGCCCTTATCGCCGGGCTTATAGGCAATGCAATATTGGCGGCAATGCCGAAAAATATTACAATCGGCATACATATATAAATATGATTTTTAACTTTTGCCATAAGTATGTCAAAAGGCTCAACAGGCATTGCCTTACATATCCATAGATTTTCTCCCTCAAGGGAAATTGAAGGTGCAGAAATAACATTTATTGCGCAGAAAAACAGTGAAATCAGTAACACATATGCACCGATATGATTTTTTAAATATGACATTGTTATAATACTGTCAAACACTTTTTCCCTGAAAATAAGTACAGCCACGCCTGCAACAAAAAACACAATAAGCCCTATGGCGGTATTGAGCATATATGAGGCGTTTGTAAAAAATCTTCTTCTTTCCTTGTAAAGCAGTGCTTTTTTCACCTCGCGCTCAACATTTTTCTCAGGTCTGTATTTTTTTCTTACTCCGCCCTTATTGGTAGATGTTATTTTAAGGAAAAACGGAGAAAGCAGGAATATCATCATGACAAAAACAGCCACAGCCATCAGCATAAAAATAATAAATGATTTAAAATCACCCTCAGCTGCTGCCTTACCAAAATAAAACAATGGCAGCATTTCTTTTTTCATAGCTTCATCCATCTCTATAAAAACGCCGTCCATACTGAGCATACTGTTGATTCTGCTTTCCATTTCGCTTATCAGGAAAAAAAACAGTACCGACATTCCGATTGTAGCTATAGTTTTTACAATATTTTTTCTTCTCATCCTGTTGGTAATTGCCGCAAGAACAAGTCCGAATATTGCGGAAATTGATGCTGTAATCATATTAAGTCCGATAATTTCGACAACCATCATAATTGCTCCGCCCACAGGAACAGGTGCAAAAATCTTATAAATCAGCATTGCTTCTATTCCCAACACCAGAGACTCTGCAAGTTCTACTATAAGAAGGGTAATAACCCTGGTAAGCAGTATATACCTTGGTGGAATTGGCATTGCTGTAAGCAAATCATTATCTTTTGCCTCAAAAATCTGGGACTGCGCAGCAAATACCGTTGTTACAAATCCAATGGCAACCATAACAACAGCCACCATGGAAAAATATGCAAATCCTACTTCCTGCTCCACAAAGTTTTCTGCAAGCTGCATAAAATAGAATCCAAACATACCTACAAAGCAAAGTGCCGCATAAGCAACCACTATGCCTATAAAAACCTTAAATCCGATATTTTTTTTATATTTATCTTTCTTGCCTGATCCCTTAAAAACAGACAAAATCCTCATTTTTAATAATTGTAAGAATACCTTCACTCTATTCCTCCAGTTCAAGAAACGCATCCTCAAGAGATAAATTACCTTTAACCTCTGCCATTGTACCGGATGCAATAAGCCTTCCATCTTTTATAACTGCCACTTTATCGCACAATTTTTCCGCTACTTCCAATACATGGGTGGAAAAAAAGATTGCTCCGCCATTATCACATATTTCCCTCATCTGGTTTTTAAGGGTATGTGATGCCTTAGGGTCAAGTCCTACAAACGGTTCATCCATAAGTATAAGTTTAGGTTCATGTATAAGAGCCGATATTATGGCTATTTTCTGTCTCATACCATGGGAATATGAGTTAATTGGCATCCCCAGATCATCAATAATTCCATATTTATCAGCAAAATCTTCGATTCGTTTATTTCTTATCTCCAAAGGTACTTTATATATATCTGCTATGAAATTCAGATAGGCCGCCCCTGTCAGAAAACCGTACAAATCAGGGTTGTCCGGGATATATGCTATTTTCTTTTTGCATTCCATCGGCTTTTCTTTAATGGATATTCCATCAATCAATATATTTCCATACTCAAAATTAAGTATTCCTGCACATGCCTTAAGCGTAGTTGTCTTTCCTGCCCCATTGTGTCCTATAAAACCATATATCTCGCCCGGTTTAATATGAAGCGACAAGTTATCAACTGCAACTTTTTTACCATATAATTTAGTATATCTGTCAATTAAAAGCATACACTACCTCCCTTTTTCTTTATATATGCTACTGTACTATATCTTAATATTATATCACGATTCGTAGCTTCGCTACTCTCCGCTGCTATCGCAGCTATCGTAATCGCCATTCGCCGTTCGCCAGAAAGCTGCTAGCAGCTTTCTGGCTCTCTTGCACTCATTATATCATAATTTTTCTTATTCCCACAATAAAAAAACAGACCGGATAAATCCGGTCTGCAAATAAATCATAATTAATGTAAGATAACCTGCTCTGTATCTTTATCAAAGATGTGAAGCTTAGTCATATCGATACCAAGTTTAATTGTATCACCTGGACGAGCTGTTGTACGAGGATTAACTCTTGCTGTACAGTTAACTTCATCAATATCAAAGTAAAGGAAAACTTCAGCACCAAGTAATTCGTATACTCTGATTGTAGCTTCGATTACGCAATCAGGGTTAGCATTGATGATAACTTCTGAATCATTAAGGTCTTCAGGACGGATACCCATGATAACTGTTGTATCAACATATCCTGCTTCAATAAGCTTCTGAGCTTTTCCTTCAGGAAGTTTAACTGTGTTGCCACCAAACATAAGTACAACATCTTCACCTGACTGTACAACCTTAGCATTAATAAGGTTCATCTGTGGTGATCCCATAAATCCTGCAACGAATACGTTACATGGCTTGTCATAGAGATTCTGTGGTGTATCTACCTGCTGGATAATACCATCCTTGAGAACTACGATTCTTGTACCAAGTGTCATAGCTTCTGTCTGGTCATGTGTTACGTAGATGATTGTTGTCTCAAGTCTCTGATGGATCTTCTGAATCTCAATACGCATCTGAACACGGAGCTTAGCATCAAGGTTAGATAAAGGTTCGTCCATAAGGAATACCTTAGGATTACGAACGATTGCACGTCCCATAGCAACTCGCTGTCTCTGTCCACCTGAAAGAGCCTTTGGCTTACGGTCAAGTAACTGCTCAATACCGAGAATCTTAGCTGCTTCATGAACTAATTTGTCAATTTCAGGCTTAGGTACTTTTCTTAATTTAAGACCAAATGACATATTATCATAAACTGTCATATGAGGATAAAGAGCATAGTTCTGGAATACCATCGCAATATCTCTGTCCTTAGGTTCTACGTCGTTAACTAATTTATCTCCGATCCAGAGTTCACCTGAAGAAATCTCTTCAAGTCCTGCAATCATACGAAGTGTTGTTGATTTACCACATCCAGATGGTCCAACGAAAATAATAAATTCCTTGTCTGCTACATCAAGGTTAAAATCCTTAACGGCTACAAATCCGTTAGGATATACTTTACATACATTCTTAAGTGATAAGCTTGCCATAATTGTCCTCCTAAAACAAAGTGTAATATAACTTACATGTCAATTATAATACTCTTTTTATATTTTTTAGGCTATATTCTTTATAAACAAAATTAGTTATTTGATTTTGGGCAATTTGCCCATGAATATTAATTACAATACTTTTTTAGTGCAATTTGTACATTTTGTTAATTTACGACTAGGCAATATTAACAAAGCCTTCTCCCATAACTTCCCTGGCATCCCCAATCCACATAAATGCCTGTTTGTCAGTCTCCTCCACTATTTCCACTATTTTATGGATTTCACGTTTTCTGGCAACACATACCAACATTATTTTTTCTTTATTTTCATACATTCCCATTACTTTTATTCCGGTGACCCCTCTTTCAAGCCTTTTGTTGATTATTGCGGCAATTTCAATGCTGTTTCTACTTATTATATATGCGGTTCTTGAGACAGCCGGTCCATCCACAATTTTTCCTGAAACGAAGCTGATTGTAAATACCGAAATAACACCGTAAATTGATGATGGTATTCCAAAAACCGGTGTTCCCAGGGCAATGATTATCGCATCTATTATAAAAATAATCCATACCGTCTTAATTCTTTTTGATTTTTTCTGAATCATATATGCAGCAAGATCAGCTCCTCCTGACGTTGCATCACAGCTTAAAATAATTCCCAACCCTGTTCCCATTATGAATCCTCCTGCAAACGCAGATAAAAATATATCGTTACCCACAGGATTGATATCCGGGAGAAGTCCTATTGCCAGCGTAAAAATAAAATTGGCATAAAAAGAATCCCACAATACTCTTCTTTCAAGAGTGCGGAACCCGTAAATAAAAAGCGGCACGTTTATAACAATATTAGTCAGCCACATAGGGATATTCAAAATTTTCTGCAGGATTACAGCGATGCCGGAGACTCCTCCGGTTACAAGACCGGAAGTATCAAATATCATTTTTACAGCTAATCCCATCAAAAATGCTCCTATTGTCAATAATAGATATCTCATTACTCTTTTCATACTGTTTCCCCATTATTTTAGTTTTAATATTATTGGCAATATCATTGTTTTATATTATTAAATGTGATAAAATGGGGAAAAGATTAGGAGGAATACTCATGGATATTACAGGTTTACAGTCTGCTTCGCTTTCAGCAGCCAACACAATTAATGACGTGTCCGTCCGGATGCTTGCCAAATCATTAGATTCCATGGAAGAGCTTGGAGACGGCATGAAGAAGATGCTTGAAATGTCTGTGACGCCATACATCGGCAGTAATATAGATATTTCTTTATAAGACAATAATACGCCTGACTACGGAATGTAATCAGGCGTAAATTATTTTAATTCTTTTATTTTGCTACTATTGCTTCAACTTCAAGCAATACGTCTTTAGGAAGTCTTGCAACTTCTACGCAGGATCTTGAAGGATATGGTTCTTTGAAGAACTTTGCATAGATTTCATTGATTTTTCCGAAATCATTCATTTCCTTAATAAAGACTGTTGTCTTAACTACCTGTGACATTGCTGCTCCCGAAGCTTCAACAAGATTGGTAAGGTTAGTAAATGCCTGTGTTGCCTGAGCTTCAACGCCTTCAGGAATAACTCCTGTTGCAGGATCTACCGGAATAACTCCTGATGTAAATACCATTCCATTAACTTCGATTGCCTGTGAGTAAGGTCCGATTGCTCCCGGTGCCTTATCCGTACTGATTACTTTCTGCATATCTTATCTCCTTCTGATACCATCATCCGTGATATCTATTTTATTTGCTTTTAAAAGATGTCCGCAGGCACGCTTAAATGCAGCCTTGCTCATCTCAAGCTTCTGTTTGATAATTTCAGGGTCAGACTTATCATTTAAAGGAAGAAATCCGTCATTATAATCAAGTTCTTTAAGAATCCTGTCTCCGTCCTCATCAAGCTGGAGATATGCCGGCCCTCTTACCGAAAGTTCTATCTTGCCGTCCTCCCTTACTTTTGAAACGGTTGCCTTAATTTCGTCACCGATTTCAATCTTTCCGTATAATGCTTTGTTAGGTATAAGTCCCTGGTACATACAGTCAACTGCAACAAACATTCCGAATTTGTCGATGTGTTCGTAAGCAATTCCTTTCACAATATCGCCGGTATGATACATATCCGTTGTTTTAAGGTAATGATATATTTTCATGGTAGCGCAAAGTCTTCCCGACTTGTCAACATAAAGAGCTACCGGATATGACATTCCTTCTTTAACTTTAGCTGTCTGTTCCTTAAACGGAAGGAATAAATCTTTTTCCAGTCCCCAGTCAAGGAATGAACCTATTTTATTATTCTGCTTAACCTTTAATACCCTGACCTCTCCTAAAGTGATAAGAGGTTCAAGCGTGGTTGCTATAAGCCTGTCTTTGGAATCCCTGTATACAAATACCGTCAGGGAATCTCCTGTTTCAACATCTTCATCCACATATTTACCGGGAAGCAGCACCTTTTCCTGTTCATTTCCAAGGTATACACCAAACTCGGTCTTATTTACTACCATAAGCGGCTGTTTTTTACCAATTTCTATCATACTGTGCTCTCTTTCTAAAATTCAAAAACTACGGTAGCGTACTCGGCATTATCTTTATCACGTAAATCAACATATATTGCTTTTTCTTCCCTATGTATATAAGGATAAAAAACATCACCGTATAATGCCGACTTTTTGTACTCTGCCCTGATCTGCCTTGGCATATCTTTAATTTCGATTACATCCATTGCAGTCTTGATATACTGGCAGTTATTAACATGTCCGTTGGTATCAAGCTGTCCATAATGAACCCGTACAGGCTCTGACGGTTCAAAATTCTCAGGCATCGCTATCTTTCTTGAAGAATAACTCATTTCAAGCTTTGGTTCAAGAGGAAGATATGGTTTTACTGCCGCATCATCAATCCTTTTCGGTACTTTTGTCTTTACATCCAGATATACCCATATAGAATTGGCCCTTACCAGAATCTCGCCTTCTTCATTTTCTATCCAGACATTTCTGTTTCCGAAAAAACCTTTAAACTCATAAGGATTGGTCTTAAGAATTATTTTATCATATATTCTTGGTGGTGTAATTATTTCTATCTGCCATGTAGAAATAAACCATACCGTTCCCATGTCAATAACCTGTGCAATGCCTGCACCCACCTCATCGGCATGAAGCATAACTATATCCTGAAGATGATTGACAAGTGCATCTATTTTAATCAATCCATCTTTATCAACTTCGCTGTAACGTACATACGTTTCTTTTTCAAACAACATATAAAAATCTCCTTGTGAACCGATAAAAGCTTCCACTATATAATCTGTGAATAGTCCTATGCAAAAATAAAAGCACCACGAACGCTTCATGGTGCTTAGCTGGGATAACAGGGCTCGAACCTGTAAATGCTGGAGTCAGAGTCCAGTGCCTTACCATTTGGCTATATCCCAATATTTACTTAGGTGTTGTCCACACAACATAATGGATTATATACATTTAATTTTCATAAGTCAAGTGTTTTTTTTAATTTATTTAAAAATTCTTCTTACCACACCTTCACTGCCTTCGTAATGATTGCTTCTTACGAAAAAACGGTACTGATTAAGAATTGAATTACCTTCTTGTACTGTATTACCTGCAGGTTCATCTTCTGTGCTGAATTCCGTTCCCGGGAAATTGCCGGAAGTGAATGCTTCTCTGCCATGTAATCTTTCTGAGCCGGAAAAATCAATAGTGACAGCCTTTTCTTCCTTATGTATACCATCAACACGTTCTGCAGAAGGTGTGGCTGCATCTATCTTTTCACTTGTATTAAAATCAGGTACACTGTTATGTAAGTATTCATAACCGGATACTCTCATAGACCACGCCTCCTTTCGTACGGTATATAACATATATATATTCTGACTATAATATAAATTACAATCTTATTCAACAGTTATTTCGGCAGAATTTTCCATTTCTTTAACCATAAAAAGGAAATATTCCGGAATTATTTTTTTCAAAATTAAAGTACACACCGTTGATTACTTAATTTTATTCAGTTTTCAAAAAAGGGGTTCCATTTTTAAAAATCCGGTGCTACAATGCACCCATAGCCAAGCTCAGATATGATTATTTGGTACAAGAAAATGTATAACAGGAGGTAGTCACTATGAAGAAGCTGGAAATGATAATCAAACCTGAAAAACTGGATGATGTCAAGAAGATTCTTGATGATTCCAAGGCCAATGGTGTGATGGTCACAAATATCATGGGTTATGGTGCCCAGAAAGGTTTCAAACGTATTTACAGAGGTAATGAGTATTTTGTAAATCTCCTTCCTAAAGTAAAGGTTGAAACAGTTGTTGCAGACGATGTAGCAGAACCTATTATCGAAAAGATTGTTTCTGAAATCTCATCAGGCAGTATCGGTGATGGTAAAATTTTCGTCTACAATGTAGAAGACGCAGTCAGAGTAAGAACTGGCGAACGTGGAGAGTCAGCTCTCTAAAAAGAATTAAGATTATTTTGTGAAAAATTTATAAACGTATAGACACAAAGAAGTGCAATTAACCTTGAATGGTAATTGTGCTTCTTTTTTACGTTTATAAGAAAAAGGAGGAAAAAATTATGGATGGTAATTTTTTTGGAACAAACGGTGTATGGTACCTTATCGGTGCTGCCTTCGTATTCTTTATGCAGGCCGGATTTGCAATGGTAGAAACCGGTTTTACAAGAGCAAAGAATGCAGGTAATATTATTATGAAAAACCTCTTGGACTTCTGTCTTGGAACGGTCGCTTTCCTTTTATTAGGTTATTCACTTCTTTGTGGTACAGACCATGGCGGATTTATCGGATGGAGCAACTTCCCATTAAATCCTGCTAACTGGGGAACTACCGCTATTGACTGGGGTAGTTTCGTATTTAACCTAGTATTCTGTGCAACGGCAGCTACTATCGTTTCAGGTGCTATGGCAGAACGTACTAAATTTATTTCTTACTGTGTATACAGTTTTGTAATCAGCCTTATTGTGTATCCTATTGAAGCCCACTGGGTATGGGGCGGCGGCTGGTTAGCTGAAAAAGGCTTCATAGATTTCGCCGGTTCAGCATGTATCCATACTGTAGGTGGTATTTCAGCACTCATCGGTGCCAAAATGTTAGGACCTAGAATAGGTAAATTTGATGAAAACGGAAAACCAAAACCAATCCTTGGACACAGCATTACTCTTGGTGCTTTAGGTTGTTTCATTCTTTGGTTCGGCTGGTACGGATTCAATGGTGCGGCAGCTACATCAAACACTAACCTTGCATCAATCTTTGCCACAACAACAATTGCACCTGCTGTTTCAACTATCGTTGTAATGGTATTTACATGGATAAGAAACGGCAAGCCTGATGTATCAATGACTCTTAACGGTTCATTGGCAGGTCTTGTAGCTATTACAGCCGGATGTGCCTGCGTAGATGCTGTGGGTTCTGCAGTTATTGGCGTTGTTGCCGGTCTTGTAGTAGTATTCGTAGTATGGTTCGTTGAGAACAAGCTCAAGATTGATGATCCTGTCGGTGCTATAGCTGTTCACGGTGGTTGCGGTATTACGGGTACAATCCTTGTAGGTTTCTTCGCAACCGGTAAAGGAGAATATACTGCAAAGGGTCTCTTCTACGGTGGCGGTGCTAAATTACTCGGCACACAGTTAATCGGTATCCTTTCAATTGTTGCGTGGGTTGCCGTAACTATGACAATTGTATTCTTCATTATCAAGAAAACAATCGGTCTCCGTGTTACACCTGCTGAAGAAATTGAAGGTCTTGACCCAACAGAACATGGTCTTGAAAATGCTTACGCTGATTTCATTGTGAAGAAGTAATTTAATTATTTCTGCATTGAAATATCATATATTCACAACCATTTACGGCGGACAGTGCTATAGGAGTTGCTCCTATCCTGTCCGCCATATTAATTGACGGAACATTATCTTTTTCAATCACAATCATCACTTCATCCATAGAAAGTTTTGTAAAAGCATAATTTAATATAGCTTTACATACTTCATAACCATAACCTTTCCGCCTGTAATCTTTTCTGATAATATATGCGAGCTCATTTTTATCTGCTCCGTCTATGTTTCTTATTTCTATTCCCGCTCTGCCAATCAGTTCATCTGTTTCTTTTTCAAAAACAAGCCACAAACCGTATCCGTAGAATCCATACATATTTTCAATATATTTTTTTGTAAAAATAACTTCTTCATCATATTCGTAAAGCGGCTCCACATATTTTAAAGCCTCATCATCATACAGCGAATACAGTGCCTTCACATCATCTGTCGTAATTTCCCTGACGTAAGTTCTTTCTGTTTCAAGGATTTGCAATGGTATATTTTTATATCTGCTGTATACCATTGCAAGGTATCCGTGATCTTTCAAGCCCTCTGTATCCGTAACAAAGCGGCAGCCCTGTATAAACGGAGCATTTTCGGGATTTTCACATACAAAAAGTACTGCTTCTTTTTCTTTTAATAATTTCTCTGCTTCTTTTTCATCATCTGTGATATATAAAACATCTTTATCACTGTAAATATTGATTTTTTTTAACATTGACTTGACCTCTTATTATGTTAAAATGTAACTGATTATAATTATTCTACTGAAAGGAATTTAAAAATGGCTAAAAATCCTATTGTTAAATTTGAAATGAATGACGGCAGCATTTTTGAGGCTGAATTATATCCTGATATTGCACCTAATACCGTCAACAATTTTATAAGTCTTGTTAAGAAAGGTTTCTATGACGGACTTATTTTCCATCGTGTAATCAAAGGTTTTATGATTCAGGGTGGCGACCCACAGGGTACAGGCATGGGCGGCCCCGGTTACTCAATCAAGGGTGAATTCTCTAATAATGGTTTTACTAATGACCTTAAGCATACACCAGGTGTCCTTTCCATGGCAAGAGCTATGGATCCTGATTCTGCCGGTTCACAGTTCTTTATAATGCATGAGACATCCCCTCATCTTGACGGCTCTTACGCTGCTTTTGGCAAGGTTATAAACGGTCTTGATGTTATCAATACCATCGCGGATGTTCGTACCGACTGGAATGACAGGCCAATGGAAGATCAGATGATTAAATCCGTCACAGTAGATACTTTTGGCGTAGAATATGATGAACCTGTTACAATTAAATAATTGTGCATTGGAAATTTGTATGCTATAATAATTAAAAATTAATTTTGGAGGTAATTATTTATGTTAGTTACAGCAGAAGATATGCTTAAAAAAGCAGTTGCTGGCAAATATGCAGTAGGCCAGTTCAATATTAATAACCTTGAATGGACTAAAGCTGTTCTTCTTACAGCTCAGGAATTAAATTCACCGGTTATCCTTGGTGTATCAGAGGGTGCCGGCAAATATATGGCAGGTTTTGAAACTGTTGCCGCTATGGTTAAGGCTATGGATGAAAGCTTAGGAATTACAGTTCCTGTTGCATTACACCTTGATCACGGAACATACGAAGGATGTTATAAGTGTATTAAGGCAGGCTTTACATCAATCATGTTCGATGGTTCACACTACCCAATTGAAGAGAACGTTGCTAAGACTAAAGAATTAGTTTCTGTTACACGTGCTATGGGAATGTCCCTTGAAGCAGAAGTTGGTTCAATCGGCGGTGAAGAAGACGGCGTTATCGGTATGGGTGAATGTGCTGATCCTAACGAATGTAAGTCAGTTGCTGACCTCGGTGTAACAATGCTTGCAGCCGGAATCGGTAACATACATGGTAAATACCCAGCTAACTGGCAGGGACTCAGCTTTGAGACTCTTGCTGCAATCAAGGAATTAACAGGTGAGAAGCCACTCGTTCTTCATGGTGGTACAGGCATCCCTGCTGATATGATTAAGAAAGCAATCTCTCTTGGCGTTGCTAAGATTAACGTTAATACAGAATGTCAGCTTTCATTTGCTGATGCTACACGTAAGTATATTGAAGCAGGTAAGGACCTTGAAGGTAAGGGATTTGACCCTCGTAAACTTCTTGCTCCTGGTTTTGAAGCAATCAAAGCAACAGTTAAAGAAAAAATGGAATTATTCGGTTCAGTAGGAAAAGCCTGAATCACGGATAATAATGGTATAATATATGAAAAAGCCTGAAATTGATATAGAAGAAGATTCTACGGATATAGAGGTTATAGAAATTGATTCTGATACCATTGATGGGGCAGCGGCGGATTCCGACGCTGCCCCTAATATTCAGAATGTTTCAGAAGAAAATGAGCCTCCCGTCCAACCCGATAATGAAATTGAAAATACCGATACCACAGAGCAGACCACATCGGATGATGATTTTGAAATAATCCCTGCTGAGGCTGTCCCTGATGATTATGATAATTATATACTTACTCCTGATGACAGAAAGTTTCATATTACAAAATTTGATATCAGACGTTATATAATAATCTTTATTTTAACGTGTGTGATGGTATTTTGTATGTACCAGATAATTTCACGTTATATAGGCTATGCAAGAGAGCGCCGCCATAACAGTGAAATTAATAATTCCGTTATTGAAGAAAATACCTCTACACCCGATTTGAGTACGGATAAATACAAAAATATTAACCCGGGTCTTGCAATTGATTTTGATAAACTTTTACAAATCAATGAAGCATGTGCCGGATGGATTCAGATTCCGTCAGTCGGCATAAGTTACCCTATCGTCCAAGGTCCTGATAACGATTACTACCTGCATTATGATATTTCACAAAATGAAGCGTGGTCAGGTGCGATATATCTTGATTACAGAAATGACAGGAGTCTTGATGAACAACATTTTACCATATATGGTCATCACATGAATGACGGCAGTATGTTTGCCAACCTTCTGAAATATGATGATCCTGAATTTTATCAGAAGAATCAGGATAATTTTAACAACTATATCTATATTTACCAGAAAGGAAGGGTACTCGTATACCAGATATTCTCTGTAGTAGATACATATTATGACAGTGACCCTGAATCTTTTCTCGTTCTAATCTCGGATGACGAGACTAAGAAAAGTTATCTCAACCACATGAGACAAAAACAGCTTTATGAGACAGGATATTTTGCTGAACCAAATGACAGGCTGCTTACTCTTTACACCTGCCAGTCAGATTCGACATCCAAGGAAAGACACATGGTTCATGCCAAATTAATAACTGAAATCAGTAACTGAATTTAAAAAATATTAATAAAATAAAAAAAGTTCTTGATTTTTATATTTTGTTGTAGTATTCTTACCACAAGACAAAGGTGTCCAATTATTGGGCACCTTTATTTTTTTATACAGAGATAGAAATATTTATGCTGAAAGGAAGAATGAGACAATGAGTGAAGCATTTAAGATTGAAGACATTTTTGCTGAAAATGTATTTACAGTAGCAAAGATGAAAGAGAGATTACCTAAAAAAGTATTTGCAAATCTGAAGAACGTTATGGACAACGGTGGACAGCTCGCCATCGAGGACGCTGACGTTATTGCAAAAGCAATGAAGGACTGGGCACAGGAAAAAGGAGCCACACACTACACACATTGGTTCCAGCCATTAATTACCAGCCTTACAGCAGAGAAACATGATTCATTTGTAACACATCCGGACGAGGACGGAAAAGTTATTTCATCATTTACAGGAAAGCAGCTCATCATGGGAGAGCCTGACGCTTCTTCTTTCCCATCAGGCGGACTTCGTGCAACATGTGCGGCAAGAGGTTACACAGTATGGGATGTTACTTCTCCTGCATTTATCAGGGAAGGTGCAATAGGTGCAGTCCTTTGTATTCCTACGGTATTCTGCTCATATACCGGAGAAACTCTTGATAAGAAAGCACCTCTTTTAAGATCCATGGAAGCCGTAAGCAAGGAAGCTATGAGAATTGTTAAATTGTTCGACCCGGAAACAGAAGCAACCAAAGTAACTGCTTCCGTTGGTCCTGAACAGGAATATTTCCTTATAAGCAAAGACAGCTTTGACGCAAGAAAAGACCTTAAATTCACAGGCAGAACTCTTTTCGGTGCTCCTGCTCCAAAAGGACAGGAACTTGAAGATCAGTATTTCGGTGCTATCAAAGAAAACGTTGGTTCATTTATGAAAGACCTCAACCGTGAACTTTGGAAACTGGGAATCACAGCAACTACCCAGCATAACGAAGTTGCTCCCGGACAGCACGAAATGGCTCCTATTTACATGGCTGCCAATATTGCCGTAGATAATAACCTTCTTGCAATGGAAACCCTTAATAAAGTAGCTGAAAGACACGGACTTGAATGTCTTCTCCATGAAAAACCATTTGCCGGTGTCAATGGTTCAGGTAAACATAATAACTGGTCGCTTTCAACCAACACAGGTATAAATCTTCTTGATCCGGGTAAAACACCTAACAAGAACAGGCAGTTTCTTCTTGTACTTGCCTGCATAATGAAAGCCGTTGACAGACATTCTGATTTACTTCGTCAGTCTGCTTCCGATGTAGGCAACGACCACAGACTTGGAGCTAACGAAGCACCTCCTGCAATCATCTCTATCTACCTTGGAGACCAGTTAGAGGATGTTGTAAACCAGATTATTGAAAAAGGTTCTGCTGAAAGCTGTATTAAGGGCGAAGAACTTAACCTTGGTATAAGCACTGTTCCTGTTGTAACAAAAGACGCTACAGACAGAAACAGAACTTCACCATTTGCTTTTACAGGAAATAAATTTGAATTCCGTATGGTTGGTTCAATGGATTCAATCGCAATGCCAAACATTACATTAAACGCTATCGTAGCCGAGGCTTTTGATGAAGCTGCCGATGAACTTGAAGGTGCTGCTGATTTTGAAAAAGCATGTGACGAATACATCGCAAAGACAATGCGTGAACATCAGAGAATCGTATTTAACGGAAACGGTTATTCGGATGAATGGGTTGAAGAAGCTGCAAAACGTGGACTTCCTAACCTCAAATCAATGGTAGACGCTACAGAAGCTCTTGTATCAGATAAATCCGTTGCACTTTTCTCTAAGTACGGAATTATGGATAAGGTAGAGCTCGAATCAAGAGCCGAGATTCTTTATGATACATATGCTAAGGTAATCAATATTGAAGCTCTTACAATGATTGATATGGCTTCTGAGGATATTCTTCCTTCGGTTATAAAATATACTACAGAGCTTGCCGCTTCAATCAATGAAGTTGTATCTGCAGGTGCAGATGCCAGCGTACAGAAAGAGACTCTCGATGAGATTACAGTTTACCTTAAAGAAGCAAAAACAGCCCTTACAACTCTTAAAGCTGATCAGGCTGAAGCTGAAAAAGGATGTGTCAAGTGCACTGCCGAATTCTACAGAGATGTTATCAAAGCTGATATGGCAGCACTCAGAACTCCTGTTGATATTCTTGAAACACTTGTTGACTCAGAGTACTGGCCTATGCCTACATACGGCGAGTTACTCTTTGAAGCATAATAAAAATTTCTCCAAAAAAAGTTCCGGCATCAAAACCGGAACTTTTTTATTATTTTAATTTATTGTGGGTAATTAAGTCTGTCTTCTGTAGGGTTATCAAGCACTTCTGATTTATATTTTCTCATATAATACTTTGCCATATCAAGGTTGTTATCAAGGTAATTGCCGCAATCCCTAGGTGAATATCCCGGTATCTCTCCTTCATATCCAAGAACATAATCAGCCAGTTCACAAAGAAGTCCTATTATGTCGGAGGAAGTTAAATCCCCTGCCAGAATCAGGTAAAAACCTGTTCTGCATCCCATCGGTCCGAAATATATTACATTGTCCTTCCACTTAGGATGGTTTCTTAAAAAAGTGGCGCCAAGATGTTCTATGGAATGTATTCCTGCTGTTACCATCACAGGCTCCGTATTAGGTTTTGTAAATCTTAAATCAAAGGTTGTAAGCGTTATTGGTCCCAGCCTGTCTTTTCTCGAAACATAAATACCTGTTTTCAGGTCAAGGTGATTTACAGTAAAGCTCGCTATCTTTTCCATTATGTTTTCTCCTGTGTAAGTCTTATTTTAATAAATCCAATACTTCATTTTTACTGATAAGGCCTATTGATTTATTAACCACTTCGCCTTTATCAAATACAAAAAGTGCAGGAATTGACATAATATTATACTTCTCTGCTATTGACATATTTTCATCAACGTTCAGTTTAACAATTTTAAAACCATTATTGTTTTCTGCAATTTCTTCAAGTACGGGTGCCATCATTTTGCATGGTCCGCACCAGTCAGCATAAAAATCCACAAGGACTTTTACATCTGATTTCAGAACTTCATCTTCAAAATCTTCTACACAAACATGCTTTAACATCATTTTATACCTCCAAGCACATAATTTATTTCATACTGTTCCTGTCTGCTTCTGTCCTTAAATCCCGTATTCTTACGTTCTACCGCTGTATCCGTGTCAATCAGGTTCCTAAGTACAACTGAATGATTTTCCACGGGAATATATGCGGTCCTGCCGTCCTGTAAAGATTTAAGTCCATAATACATAATCGGCTGGCCTCTTTTATCCACCAGCTTTGTAACCTCCGTTACCTGACAGACTCCGATAGTCTCATTATATATAATATCCTTTTTCTGAAACATATATCCTCCGCTATTTCGCAATCTGTTTCAATTCTTCAATTAATTCCAAATCGCTCTGTTTAACCTTAATATTGGTTGTCATTGGCTGTCCGCCGGGCTTTGTTACCGTTATCTCTATAACAGAATCCTCAGGTATTCCTGTGCCGAAAACTGCCTTTATATATGAAATGAATTTTGGATGATTAGCGGAAAAAGTATTTTTTGCTTTCATTAATTTAATCATTGATGCCGGATTCATATTTTCACTCCTTTATCTGCTTTGGTAATATTCAATATTACACTAAAAATATTTTTTATACAATACTTTGGTTATTTTTCATCATAATTCTCAAGGAAATTATGTTTTACTCCATCCTTGTCCTTGTATTCAATTACTGTTCCCAGACTTACATTATAAACGCTCTTAAAAATATTGCCCTCCACATAAGGATTGACTTTCTTCATATCCTTAATAAGCTGCTTTATTTCCATACGCTTTGAAGCAGTTGTGCCGTCTTCCCTGCAGGAAGAACAGGTGTCTGTAAAATGACAGGCGCACTGTATAAAATGAAGATTATTAAAATCACGCCAGCGCATGATGTCATCCTCACGGATGTAGTACATCGGTCTTATAAGCTCCATGCCTTCAAAATTGGTGCTGTGGAGCTTTGGCATCATAGTCTGTACCTGTGCACCGTACAACATTCCCATAAGAATTGTTTCGATTACATCATCATAGTGGTGTCCCAATGCGATTTTATTGCAGCCAAGCTCTTTTGCCTTACTGTAAAGGTAACCTCTCCTCATTCTGGCACAAAGATAACAAGGCGACTGTTTTACATCGTATACCGCATCAAATATCTGAGTCTCAAATATGGTTATGGGAACGCCTAACATCCTTGCGTTTTTCTCTATTACGAGCCTGTTGACCTCACTGTAGCCGGGGTCCATTACAAGAAAAACAAGTTCAAAATCAAACTTATTGTGTCTCTTTATCTCCTGAAATAACTTTGCCATAAGCATGGAATCTTTCCCTCCGGATATGCATACGGCAACCTTATCTCCCGGTTTCAAAAGCTCATATTCATTAATTGCCTTGGCAAAAGGTGAAAAAATGCATTTGTGAAAAGTCTTGCGGATGCTTGTCTCAACTTCCTTCTGCTTATCCTCATAATCTTCCCTGTAGGATGAGGTAAGCCATGCTGCATATCCGCCTTTGAGGCTTACGGCATCGTATCCCATCCCACGAAGCTCATACGCCATATCCATACTCTGTATTCCTTTCATACAATACAAAACGTATGAAATGTTTTTATCAAGCTTTCCCTCCTCTGCCAGTTCAACAATGTTGCTTATATTCTCGGCCTTGGGAATGGAGCCGTAGCGGTATGATACTTCGTCCCTTACATCGCAAAATCTGTAAAGGGATGGGTGGATATCTGCCAGTTCTTCTATTGTAATTTCTGCGTATTCATATTTTTCAAACATTCTTACTGTCTCCATTATCTGTTAAACGTATCTTTATAGGCATTTTTTGAAAAACGGTGGTAAATAAGGTGTCCGCCCTCTTCTGTAAAACAATAATAACTGTCATCAGGCGTTCCGTCCTCAAAATAAATAAGATAATTAAATTCTTCATGCTCCATGGTTTCAAAATGAACATGTGAGGAATAGCCTTCAAATACTTTTATTACATCTTCTATTGTAATACCGTGTCTTGAAACCGTTGCAATCAAATCATACAAAAAGCCTGTCTTTTCCGTAGTATTATTAACATATTCCGAAGCTGTATCCGGTAATTTAATACAAAAACGTTCTCCCTTTACGGATACGTCTATATCGCCGAATTCTGCCTTTGATTTAATTTTGAATTCATCAAGTGCCTGTAACATTTCTTCTGTGTCACACTTGGTTTCCAGAATACTGTTTAAAGAGCTTAAAGGATAATAAAGACTGATTGACTCTTTTCTAAAACCCAGCTTTATCTGTTCTTCTTTTATCACATAACATATATCTTTTTCCAATGCTTCTAAATTCATTTTCTTACCTGCATTTCATTAACACTATAGAAAATTATATATTTATGTTGATATGTAGTCAATATTTCTGTTATTTCAATACGCTGTATTCTTCGTCGGTTACAGGCTCACACCATTCATTGGAGGTCTCTGTTCCCGGAACTTCAACGGCAAGATGACTGAACCAGCTGTCAGGTGCGGCACCGTGCCAATGTTTTACTTCGGCAGGAATATTAATGCAGTCCCCCGGTTTCATCATAACCGCTTCTTTGCCGTACTCCTGATAATAGCCTCTGCCTGCCACGCATACAAGAATCTGTCCGCCACCGCTTTTGGCATGATGGATGTGCCAGTTATTGCGGCATCCCGGTTCAAAAGTCACATTGAAAATTCCCACCTGACTTGTTGAAACAGGTGCAAGATAACTTTTGCCGGTAAAATATTTTGCAAAACCGTCATTAGGATTACCGATTGGAAATACCATTTCTTTGGCGTGTGCTCTCATTGCCTCGTCTTCATATGGAAGGTCGCCTTCGTTAACATTCCATACTTCTTTTGCAAGGTTAAAAACTGCCCAGCCCTTAGGCCAGCCTGCATAAAATGCCACATGGGTAATGACTGCCGCTATTTCTTTCTGTGTGACACCGTGATTTTTGGCATTCTGTAAATGGAATTTCAAAGACGAGTCGGTTATTCCCGATGCCATAAGTGCAACAACGGTTATAATGCTTCTTGTCTTTACATCAATATCCCCGTTATTCCAGTTTTCTCCAAAAAGAACATCATCATTATAATGTGCAAACTCAGGAGCAAATTCTCCCAGAGCGTTTCTTCCTGCTGTCTGTGTGATTTTTCCCATATCTTTTTTCCTCCGATATCTTAATTAATCAAGTTCATTTACCCAGTTTTCGATTTCTGTCTTGCTTAATCCGTTGAGGAGTTTTCCTTCCACAATGTCAGCTCCCGGTGCAGATACTTTAAGCTCACTTACCGTATTGCCAAATCCGCTTCCTCCTGAGGTTGCGAAAAGAACTATTTTTTTGCCGTTAAGATTATATTTCTCAAGAAATGTATTAACTATTGTAGGTGCAACATACCACCAGATTGGAAAGCCGAGAATAATCTCATCAAAAGATTCCACATCTATGTCTGAGTCTTCTATTTCAGGTCTGATTTTTTTATCTGCCATTTCAATACTGCTTCTTGATTTTTTATTCATCCAGTTCAAATCATCTTTGGTATATGGAACTTTGGGTTTGATTTCATATAACTGACAGTTGCCTGCCTCAGCTATTATTTCTGCTTTTTTTCTTGTTGTGCCTTCTGCACTAAAATATGCTACTAACTTCTTTGCCATATCTGTTACCTCCAAAAATAAAAATGTGCAAGATATTCTTTATCTCACACATATTATATAATCTGTTATTTTATTATGTCTAATACTTTCATCGCATATCGTATTATGCTTCAAAAGCATTGATTTTTTCAATAAATTTATTAACTACCTCCGAGTATGGGATATTTCTGCGCCATGCAATTACGGTGCTGGTCTTAATCTCCGGCGAAAGCCTTCTCTGGACTACAAGCTCCTGCTTCCAGTATCTTGTGGCGCCTTCTATTGATATGGGATAGCCAAGTCCGTTAAGTGCCATTACTCCCGCATTGGTTCCTAGGTTGCTTGTTGCCACAATATCAAGACCTGCAAATTCTTTTCCGAACCAATTAGCGAGTTCACTCTGGATACTTACTCTTTCAGGCAGAATAAGAGGACGGTTCTTCAAATCTTCTTTTGTCACAAATTCTTTCTCAGCAAGTTCATCATCGGCTTTCATTGTTACAACCCAGTGGTCACAGCCTTGTATTCTTATATAATCCATGCCTTGCGTACTCACAGGCTCCAGGAACAATCCGATATCTATAAGTCCTTTGTTCATCTTCTCAAGAATTGTATCCGCCGTACCTGTATGGATTGCAAACTGTGTAAGTGGGTATTTGTCCCTGAAGTCTTTACAGATTCTTGCGAGGGTATCAACTGCCATAAACTCTCCGCAGCCGATATTTATTTTGCCTTCAACGATTCCGTCTTTTGCCTTGAATTCGCTAGTAATTTTGTCTTCAAGGTCAACGATTTCAAGTGCCCGTCTTTTCAACAAAACGCCCTCGTTGGTAAGCGTAATATTCCGTCTGCCTCTGTTAAACAACTGCACTCCCAGTTCATCTTCCAAAGCAGCAAGCTGCCTTGAAAGTGTGGGCTGGGTTATTTTTAATTGGTCTGCCGCTTTTGTAAAGCTCTGTTCCTTTGCTACCATTAAAAAGTAACGTAAAACACGTAAATCCATTACTATCCTTTCTGATTATAAATCAAATTATTGTGCACCCTTTACACCCGTTAAATCTTTTATCACTTCTCCTGCTATAATAAGACCTGCAACAGAAGGCACAAAAGCCACGCTTCCCGGGATATCTCTTCTCTCGGTACATTTATGCTCAGCTCCGGGCGGACATATACAATCGGTCCTGCAGTTCATGGACATATCTTCAATAGGGCGGGTTGGCTTCTCTTCCGAATAAACCACTTTAAGCTTTTTCACTCCTCGCTTTTTAAGTTCACGTCTCATGACTTTTGCAAGAGGGCACATCTGTGTCTTATAAATATCCGCAACACGGAATGCACTGGCATCTAACTTGTTTCCCGCTCCCATAGAGCTCATAATCGGTACGCCTTCTTTCTGGCATTTCATTACAAGTTCTATCTTTGCCGTTACCGTATCTACCGCATCAACTACATAATCATACTCGGCAAAAGGAAATTCATCTGCATTTTCAGGGAGAAAAAAACATTTGTGAACGATCACTTCAACCTCCGGATTGATATCAAGCATTCGTTCCTTCATTACGTCAACCTTGTATTTTCCTATGGTTTTTCTTGTTGCGATAATCTGTCTGTTAATATTGGTTAAACATACCTTGTCGTCATCAATCAAATCAAAATGTCCTATTCCGCTTCTTACGAGAGCTTCGCACACATATCCGCCTACGCCTCCGATGCCAAATACCGCCACTCTCATATCAGCCAGTTTTTTCATGGCATCTTCGCCTAAAAGCAGTTGTGTTCTTGAAAACTGATTTAGCATGATTCACACCTTTCCTCTTCCATTTCCTGATTAATAATATCTTCATTGTCAGCCATTGCCTGCAAAGTCATTGTGAGAAGTTTCTCAAGGTCCCATCCCAGCTGGTCCGCACCTCTTTCAATTACTTCTCTTGAACAGCCTGCCGCAAAGCCTTTGCTTTTATATTTCTTTTTTAAGGATTTGAGTTCCATATCTTTAGTGCTTTTTGACGGTCTCATGAGTGCAGCTGCCCATATAAGCCCTGTCAGTTCATCCGCAGCAAACAATACTTTCTCCATTTCATGGACAGGCTCCACATCCAATGTCACGCCACATTCAATGGTAATCCCGTATCCATGGGATACAACACCGTGAATAATATCCTCTGAAACACCTGCTTCTCTCAAAAGTTCAGGTGCTTTAAGGCAATGCTCCGCAGGATAAAGTTCAAAATCAATATCATGCAAGAGTCCTACGATTCCCCAATGTTCTTTTTCTTCCCCATATCCTAACTTGTCCGCATACCATTTCATTACTGCCTCAACGGTAAGCGCATGCTGGATGTGAAATGGGTCTTTATTATATTTTTTTAATAAGGCAAAGGCCTCTTCTCTTGAAATTTCACTCATAAAATCAATCTCCTTATTGGTGTTTATGATATTGTACTTTCTTTATTCCTACTATGTCAATATGATTTGTATGCAGTTATAAAATTTATGTGCTTATCAGTCTGCTTCTGCTATCAAGATTTGCAGTAAGAAAACCATTTTCTTGTATTCCTTTAAATTATTCAAAAATTTCCCTTAAGTAGATTTTGATTCTTTACCTTATCTACTTAAGGGAGCTCATGTCTGTATATTTAACTTTATACAATCACTTTAATTTTTATCAAATTACCAATATTTCCCCTACCCAATAGCAAAAATTTCATCATATAGTCACTTTTTATTAATTTCCGGTAAATCATTTAACTCCAAGCTGCTAAGTGAGGTCATCTGCTGTACCGCTAATTCATGTAAAAGATTCATTCTCTCAACTTGTGTCTTTCCCTGTTTAATCATTATTGCATTATAACTTTCCATATTTGCCAAAACAAGCAGTTGATATAATGTTGCGTTATCTCTGATATTTCCTGATTTCTTAGGATTGTCATCCCTCCACTGCTTTGCCGTTTTTCCAAATAACACCGTGTTTAGTAAGTCAGCTTCACTTGCATATGTATAAGAAATCTGTTCTGAAGTTAATAATGGTGGGATTAGTTTTTCTTTAATAGCATCCGTATGAATCCTATAATTTAGTTTTGAAATCTCTCGGTTCAAGTTCCAGTTAAGTGATAATCTGGCATTTTCCCCTGCTTTCAACCTTTGATAATCTTCAATTATATACAATTTAAATTCAGAAGAAATCCACGACGCAAATTCAAATGCAATATCTTTATGTGCATATGTTGCCGCATATCTTCCACCCTTTGTTACAATTCCTATTGCATTTGTTGTCTCGACCCATCGCTTGGGTGTTAATACGAAACTATTCAACCCCGCTTCATTTTTAATTGCCTCGAATTCGATATAATTAAAATCCGGGTTATGAATTGATTCCCATAATCCAACAAATGAAATTGTACCTTTATTCCTTAACCAATTTTGGATAACATACCCGGGATATTCACCCTCTCTTTTTCTGGCAATATCCGTCAAAGATATATAGTCATTCTTTAAGTCTTCTGAATAAACGCTTATATCTATCCCATCAGCATGAATTATATCTTTAATAATCTTTGTCATTCTTATCTCCCTTCTATATCATATTTTCCGCACGTTTCGCTTTTTCAGTTTCATTTATCTGGTCATAATATGCTTTATACCTATAAACTGTCCTTTCACTGACATTATTACGCCTGGCAATCTCCACCATAGTCATTCCACTCTCATATCCGGCAACAAAATCGTTATAAATTGCCATCCATTTGGCATTATGCCTCTGTCTTCCACTCACTTTACGATTTCTGTAATATTCCAATTCTTCACGAAGCTTTTTATTCTCTTTTTCCAACTCTTCAATTTTTTTTGACATATTTTCAAACGTTATATTTCTTTCCATATTAGCAGCCTCCGTCTATGACATTTTCATTTTGTCTATATTATAAATGTCAATGATAACTTAGTCAATCTGATTTTGTCATATTGTGCTGTTTTAGTAAAAAAACGTATTTCTACGATGTTTTTTATCGGCTGCTCACAGGCTGCTCCCATTATTTCAATTTTTCTATTGTGTCGTGACACACCATACCGTTCTCTGCGATGATAGATTGTCTGATGAATTTTGAATGACGTTTTAATACGCCAAAAGCGTACTAGTCATAAGTGCAGAACACCTTGCAGAATTCCAGATATCCGTGGTCTTTACAGGTATCAAAATACAGGCCTCTGCTGATTTCATAAGTGAATCATTTGTTGTCATCCTGCAATATTTCAATATCCCAGCATATCTTTTTTTCACCTTCAAGGTCATCTAACAAAGACTGCATTATCATCTATTATTTTACGCAGACGTCCACTTGCATTCCTGTTGAAAATACTTAACTCTGAAAAAACGACCGCTGCCCAGGCATATGTACCACTATTTACCGCAAGTTTAATATTGCCTGCCAGTATCATTCCCGCAACAGTAAGCCAATGCCTGTTTCTTGCATATTTAAACATTCTGGATATTTCAGAATATTTTTTCATGAAAATTTTCCTCCATATATAAAAAATGTGTATCAGAGTTAGTATTTCCTAACTGCAACACACATTCTAATAACCGGTGTATTAAATTACAATTACCACGCAGGCTTTTTTCTATCCATTCAGGCGTAGATGATATTTTTCGGTAAACTATTAACTCCCGAAAATCAGAGTTGCTAATTCCTAAGGCATGTTTAAAAAGTGCAGATATTTCGCTGTATGCACGGAATTTTAAAATGTTTGGGATTGACACTAATCGCAATCCATTGTATTATCGCTTCATAAGAGAAATGGGTTTTTGTCTGGTAAGCGGTTATTCGCCGGGAGAGTTGCTCGTTTCTTTTTTTATGTCTTTAATATCATACAAGTACAGTTTTCCAATAGCAATCTCAATTAGTTCAAGAATTCCTGATGCACATTTGCTTTTGCTTTAGCATTAGTCCCTTTTATACCGTTCGTATACTTTGAACCACTATATTCTCCTCATCACAAAGTAACTCAACAAGTGGCATCTCAAGTACCTTACATACTGTAACCGTTAGGCAATACATCGGCACCCTAACACACCGATGAAAGTTTGCGTATAAAAACACACGTAAAGTCGTATTTACGTTCAGTCCTTTGATAACTTACAAATCCAATAATTCAGATTTCTTTTTATCAAATTTTTCTTGTGTTATTACACCAGAATCCAATAGTTCTTTATATGACTTTAACTTCTGAACATTCAAAAGTTCCTTTTCGCTCTTATCTTTTTCCTCTGCCGCTTTTGATAATAATGCTGAAGCATACGAACTATTATTATCTGGTTTGCAAGCAACAACGATAAGTCCTATAATCCCAAGGAAAAAACCCCAGAAAAAGCCATCTTCATAACCCTTATTTTCACTAATTATTTGTGCAATAAAACCCCATATGAGCCCCTGAATTATAGCTACAAAAATATATACAAATACCACAGCTCTACATCCCATTCTATTTTTATTAACAGATTATTGATTAGTAGATACCTGTCAAGGTATCTACTAATCTGATGGACGTAGTATATCAGCAATTTTTAGAATTTACCGTGCAAAAGTGTCCATTTAAAAAAAATGCCGTTTGCGGCAATAATATTAACCGGAGGCTGTTACGGAAATAAACAGAGATATATACCTTGAGCGACTCATTGCCAGAAAGCTCAATACCTGGCAAAGAAAAGTATGAGCATGAAACAATGTCATCCAATACCGCATACTACGATAAACTAATCATCCACTTGCGCCTCTTAAAAATAGCAAGCGATACAGCAAGTCTGAATATTTCCTCCGTTGTAAGCAGTGTATACACACCAACTATGCCCCACTTAAACACATACGCTGCAAGCAGACACATTGGAATTCCGATGCACCATGTGCCAACAATATCAATCACCATAATAATTTTGGTATTGCCGCCGCTTCTGATAATTTCACCGCCAAGAATCATATTTTCAACCTTGACCGGTGCATATAGGGCAAATACAATAAGCAGTATCTTTCCAAGTGATTTTACACTGTCATCCACACGGTACAGTTTGGTATAGACTCCTGCCATTGTAATAAGTAATGCGGATACCACAACCGCACCAGACAGACCTGCATACATAATCTTCTTTGACTCCGTGTAAGCCTCGTCGTATTCTTTCCTGCCAAGTCGCTTGCCGACCATTACCCCGGCAGCTGCTGACAATCCGCTAAGTGCTCCTACGATAAGCCCCTGTATAGGGCAGGTAAGTGTATAAGCCGCCAGGTTGGAAGTTCCAAGATGTCCATATACTGCAGACTCAACATTCTGTCCAAGGCTCCATAAAAATTCACTGATGAGAATCGGCATAATCATGATAAAATAGTCCTTAATTGTAATTTTGCTAAAATGCAATGACCATACCGGTTTATCCCCATCTTTCCTGATACATAAGGCAAATCCTGCAACAATAACTACAAGATTAAACAACTGTGAAATAAGTGTTGCAATCGCAGCACCCTTTATTCCCATACATGGAAATCCGAATTTTCCAAATATCAACAGATAATTAAGTCCGGTATTTACACCAACCGCTCCAAAGCTTGCTAGAAATGGTATGGTAGCATGCTCTCTGCAGCGCAGCCATGATGATAAAATATTGCTTATTGCCATTGGTATATAGGAAAAAGCTATAATTCTGAAATATACTGTACCTGTGTTTATAATACTTGTATCTGTAGTATAAAGTCCGAGAATCTGCCTTGAAAAACATCCGGAAGCCAGCATAAATATTCCCGATATTAATATCCCACAAATAAGACTCACGTCAAAGCCGCACCATGCCTCTTTTGTATCTTCCGCACCAATAAACTGTGCAATCAGTATCCCTGCAACTGTGCTTACCGCACCGATTACCACCGAAAAAATCAAGGAAAAATTACCGCATAATCCAACTGCAGATATATTAGTTTCACCTAATTGTCCTATCATAATCTGGTCAACAATTGAAAAAGAAGCCTGCAGCATACTTTGCAATGTGACCGGAATTGCTATTTTACATAATGATTTCATAAACTTTGACATCATAATTTCCTCGTACTTTCCTTTTCTGTCTTCGGTATCTCCCATCTTAATATTTCTCCGGGTTCAAAGGCTTTACTAAATCCCTCAATTCGCTCTTTATCCATGCAAATAAAATTATCCGCCGTCATAATGATTGATCACCAGATTGACCATCTTGGAACATTTTTCAAAATAACCATCATGCACCACAAAAGATATTCTCATCTGATTTCTCAGTTTTTCATAATCAGCTTCACAAATCCATCTTCTAAAACCCTGCCCTCATACTTTTCATGGTCATTCACCACCACCCCGATGATTCTTGAATTATTTCTTGCAAGCAGAATGCCTGCCATATTTGGGATGTATCCGGAGTTTTCCAGTTCCTGCTGGACACTTTTTACTGTCTCATCCGAAATCTTCTCTGTTTTGCCATGAATCACTTTTGAGACAGTTGCTGTACTAAGGCCTAACGCATCTGCAACATCCACAATTCTAACTCTGTTCTGTACCATTCTAATTCCTTCTTTTCCGTTTTTCTGATTATATGGTACAATAAAAGTGTGTGCTTTACAAAGGTTAAACGCGTAACCCATCACAAAATCCGAGGCTCTTTTTTGTTATATTTTACCAAATATACAAAAACTCAACTGTATTTCTGTTCCTTAACAAAAGAAAAACACCTGCCATTTCTGACAGATGTTCTATGTAATATTATAATTTTTCAATGCTACAAACTGGAAGTTAGCGATTTCTTTTTCCGGTATTCTCTGTCCCACGGATTTCCTCATGATAGAAATAATCTACGATCACCGGATGCCCCTGCGGGACTCTGCCATAAGGCATTTCATTATCCACAAAGGCACAATCATACTTCTTAGCCATTTTCTCAGCTTTTACTTCAAGTGCTTCAAAGTAGCTGCGGTTATGCTTGTTATAGATCTCGTCGTAAAGTGGTACAAGATCAGGATATTTTCCGGCGATATAATCCATAATTGTCTTTTTGAAAC
>OHKU01000032.1_pt1 | contig 73784 bp, 87 predicted proteins | sample 1568911 | NCBI WGS metagenome assembly OHKU01 (sample SAMEA3879574, study PRJEB24766) | human gut metagenome | biome: human-associated habitat; feature: feces | place: USA | collected 1985/1987
GGGCAACGCCCCTGAGGAGCGGAAGATTCAGCGGCTTTTCCGGGACGGAACTGTCACCCGAATGATTAAGCGGTGCAACGATTTCGGCGCGGGCGGAGTATCGGTCGCTATTGGCGAACTTGCCGACGGCCTTGACATAGACCTAAACGCCGTCCCGAGAAAATATGAGGGATTGTCAGGCGTTGAACTGGCTATAAGCGAATCGCAGGAGCGCATGGCCGTAGTGCTGGAAGAGGAGGATGTGCCGCGTTTTCTTGAGCTGGCTGGCGACGAAAACCTGGAAGCTACCGTTGTGGCCCGCGTAACGGACGACAGGCGTCTGGTAATGAGGCATAACGGATGTAAGGTTGTGGATATATCGAGGGACTTTCTTGATTCAAACGGCGCGGCAAAGCATACCGACGTATGCGTAGCCGCTCCGGCCGCTCATAAAAGTGATATGCAGGGCGGATCATTCGAAGAAAGGATGATCAAACTGGCCTCGGATCTCAATATATGCTCAAAGAGGGGACTGTGCGAACGGTTTGATTCCACCATAGGCGCCGGTACGGTGATAATGCCCTTTGGCGGGATACGGCAGCGAACGCCCGCCCAGGCTATGGCGGCGAGGCTGCCGGTGCTGAACGGTAAAGCTGATACATGCTCGGTTATGGCATATGGGTTTGACCCGTACCTGTCAGAGTCCGATCCGTTTGAGGGGGCATATGCCGCGGTGGTGCATTCGGTATCAAAGGTAATAGCGGCGGGCGCCGATATATCGCGATGCTGGCTTACGTTGCAGGAATTCTTTGAAAAGCTCAGAAGCGATCCGTTAAGGTGGGGAAAGCCTATGGCATCGCTTTTAGGAGCGCTTTGTGCTCAGCTTGACTTGGGACTGGCCGCAATCGGAGGCAAGGATTCGATGAGCGGTTCGTTTGACAACCTGGACGTACCTCCAACACTCGTATCATTCGCTGTTGCTATGGCTGATATCGGCGATGTGATATCCCCGGAGTTCAAACGCGTGGGTTCTGATTTGATGCTTATTGCGCCCGAGGGATGGGAAAGCGGTCGGTTAAGCGGGAAGCCGCTGCTTGAGGTGCTCGGCACCGTATCCAGGCTGATCAAGGAAAGGAAGGCGGTTTCCGCTTTCGCCCTTGGCCGCGGGGGCATAGCGGAGGCAGTGCTTAAGATGTCCCTGGGCAACGGTATAGGAGCGAAGCTGGATGTTGATTCCGACCTTGTATTCAAGCCATGTTACGGAGGATTTATAGTGGAACTGGCGCCCGGGTTTAAAAGCGGCACGGGCGAAAGCGATATTATTGGGCATACTTCCAAATCGTACCGCATTGAGGTAATCGGCGGCAGCGCGGATTTGCACGCTGTTGAACAAGCGTATGAGAGCAGGCTGGAATCCATATATCCAACACAAACCCAGGCCAGAGGCCAAGTGATAAGTACCTGCTCCTATAAAGCGTCCGAATGGCCAAGACCAGCGGTAAAAATCGCGTCGCCAAGGGTATTGATACCGGTATTTCCGGGAACAAACTGCGAATACGATACCGCGGAAGCGTTAAAGGCGCTTGGAGCTGAGCCGGATATAATTGTAATAAAGAACCTGACCTCATCGGCTGTTGAGGAATCGGCTCATGAATTTGCAAGGAGGCTTTCAAAGTCCCAGATCCTGTTCATACCAGGCGGCTTCTCCAGCGGAGACGAACCCGACGGTTCGGGCAAATTTATAACCGCCTTTATGAGAAACCCTTTAATAAGCGAAGGAATATCAGACCTTCTGGACAAGCGTGACGGACTTATTTGCGGCGTATGCAACGGATTCCAGGCCCTTATAAAGCTCGGTCTTGTGCCATATGGGGAAATACGCGAAGCACAAGCGTTAAATCCAACGCTCACCTACAATAGGATAGCCCGCCATCAGTCCAGGCTTGTCAGGACAAGGGTAGCTTCGAATAAATCGCCATGGTTGATGCGCTATAATGTCGGAGACGTACATTTAACCCCTGTCTCGCATGGGGAGGGTCGTTTCGTATGCTCTGCGGAGCTCCTTGAAAAATTGGAGAGAAACGGGCAGATTGCTACGCAGTACGCCGATCTCTCCGGCGCGCCTTCCATGGATATGGATACAAACCCCAACGGTTCGGACTGGGCTGTCGAGGGGATAACCTCTCCGGACGGACGAATATTTGGAAGAATGGCGCACAGCGAACGTTGCCGTGAGGGGTTGTATAAAAACGTGCCAGGAAATTATGTCAACGATTTTTTCAGGGGCGCTGTAGACTACTTTAGGCTATAAGCAAGGAAGGAAGTGTCGAATGTCAGGTATAATAGACGGCAAGGCGGTAGCGGAGGCGGTATACGCGGGACTAAGGCCCAGGATAGAATCATTGGCGTTTAAGGGAGTAAAACCATGCCTTTGCCTAGTGCTTGTAGGCGGAGATGAATATTCACAACGCTATATTGGCATAAAGGCAAAAAGAGCCAAGGCGCTGGGTATGGAAGCGCGCATATATAAGCTGCCTGAGGAAACGGAGCAGGGCAAGCTTATTGACGTGGTCAGGGATTTAAACGAGGACAACACTGTTCACGGCATATTGGTGCAGCTTCCGCTGCCGCCGCACATGGACCAGCATGCGGTCATAGGCGAGCTTAATCCCGAAAAGGATGTCGACGGGTTCCATCCTGAGAGCTCAGGACGCCTTATGATAGACCTGCCGACCATACCGCCGTGTACGCCGAGGGGCATCATAGAGCTTATAAGGAGCACGGGAAGGAATATATCCGGCATGCATGCGGTTGTAATAGGCCGCAGCATGGTGGTTGGAAGGCCTACGGCCATGCTTTTGACCAATGAGGACGCAACGGTTACGCTATGCCATTCAAAAACCCGTGAACTATTCAGGTTTACTAAAGACGCGGATATTATCGTGTCGGCTACGGGCAGGCCAGGATTGATAAACGGAGAGATGGTTAAAAGAGGAGCGATTGTAATAGACGTTGGAAATTCAACGGTTGACGGAAAGCTTGTAGGGGACGTGGATTTTAAATCGGTTAGGGAGAAGGCGGATTTTATTACCCCAGTTCCCGGAGGCGTAGGGCCTATGACGATAGCCATGCTTATGCAAAACACTGTGGAGGCGGCCGAGCTTAAAGCGGGGATATAATGATATGGGACAGGGCGGCGGATGGAACCAACGGCTATATACCAAGCGTTATAAGACATTAGGGAGATGGTAGTTAACCGCTTTGGCCGACTTCTGCTTAGCAGAAACACTGATATGTTGTGTTTTTTACCGAGTTCGTTAAAGCATATAAAAAAGCTGAACTATGGCGTTACGCTGGCTAACATGCTATATTTTAAATATTCAAATTAAATACTAAAGGAGATGCGCAATGGCAGAGATAATCAAGGTATTTAAGGAGCATATGCCTGAGCTGAAGCTTATCGGCAAGAGATATGGAGATAAGGACAGGGATAGGTATGGCTCCTACTCCGAGAAATGGCAGGAGTGGTTTCAGAGGGGTTATTTTAACGACCTTAAGCAGTGCGGTGGAATAGAACGCATAAGCGACGATTATGTCGGCATGATGCGGCTTTCTGAAGATGGCGTTGAGTATTGGATAGGCGTATTGATGTCGCCCGAGGATACGGCTCCAGAAGGATTCGAATCGGTTTTAGTGGCCGAGGGGGATCTAGGCGTGTGCTACGTATATGGAAAGGAAAATTCGGGAGAGCTCTTTGGCATGGACGTGCATAACGATTGTATGAAAAAATTCGCGGAACAGGGATGGAAGGTGAAGCCTTCCGCCTGGTTTGTTGAGAGGTATAATTGCCCCAGATATACTGTAGCTGATCAAGCGGGCAATGTTATTCTGGATTACTGCGCCTATATTGACTAGATAAGGTTGGCGGCGCAGGCATCTTAATGTTTGATGAATGTGCCGCCATTATCAATAAGTTTGGCATAGACTTGATAAGTAATTAATTTAATTGTTATATTATAATATAATTCATAGATTTATTATTAATAATTATACCTTTCAGTAAGAGTAATAGATTGATAAGAAACAGTTGTTTTTTCTTGAGAAAGGAGTTTTAAATGAGTAAAAAAACATTAGGTCTGTTATTGGCGATTTCAATATTGGCATGTGCGGTTTTATTAATCAGCTGTATACCAGAGGATAGTGAAGCGATAGGGGGGCAAACAATGAATTCCACCTTTAGCCCTGGGGCTACGCCGGATGCCACCGAAGGGCAAACACGAACGGCAGCGCAGAGCCCGTTAAACGATATTGATGAGCCGCTGAAGGAAGTTGATGATTATAGCGATTGGAATATAATACATAAAAGACCGAATATACAGGATGATATGGAGGTTCATTTTATAAACATAGGCGAGTCGGTTGATGCGGGCGGGTATAAGTATAAGCTGTGGGCAACACAGGTGCGGGATGGACTCTATCAGCTGATGCTGAGTCAAGACGGCTATGACCATGAGATAGGAAGCCCAAGGATGTTCGAAGGCGCTTATGCCGCAATCCTTGATCTCAACGGGGATGGGAAACTGGACGACGTTATAATAGAGGCGCAGCATATGGACATTGACGCTCCGTTAACCTCCGATACCTATGTGTGGGATGGAACGTTTGGCTTTGTACGCTCATGCTTAGAAAAGTATCCAGTAGACATAGAAGAGGGCTATATAACTTTAAAAATGTTCTTTGATAATATTATAAGCGCTAAGTGTGTTAAGATGAGATATGCTTACTCAAATGAAATGATGGTGCAGAGCAGCCTGTTTTTCGATATAGTTGTTGAGGACGGCTGTGAACCAAAATATCATACGGTAATTAAGGACTTTGAAGCCTTTATGCTAAAGGACGCCGGTATGGGTTCATATAGCCCGATTACTTTAAAGGCAGGGACAAAGCTTCAGGTAATCAGCACAAATCTAATAGACAGGATTAATTTCAAGACTGAAGGCGGGCTTGAAGGCTATTTCAATTATTCGTTTTTCACCTGGGACAGGCTAATTAACGGAGTTCCACAGGAGGAGATATTTGATTCCTATGAATTCTCTTGGCCGGGATAATGATTAAGGCGGATAGTCCTCATACTATATAAATTGTTTGATGCCAAGCATATATATTCAGCCATGAGCGGTTAGAACAGGCTCGTTATGTAATCGCAAGAGAATTAATCATCAGAAAATATATACAACAATTCACACCTGGCTGTTTCAGGCTGCTGGTTTGGATCAACGCTTGAAAATTTAAACGAAAGGGGGAATGTGGAATTGCTTAAACATTACAAATAAAAACAACGACAATTATAGTACTTGTAATGGCGATGCCGTGTTTATATGGATGCAATAAAGCTGATAACCTTATGCGTGTTCCCTTGGAAACGGCCAAGTCTTCCATAGCGGATGCAAGCAAATCCAATGTGGAAGGACAATTAGATGAAAACCCAAAGGAGGATGAAGCAGGCAGCTTTGCAGATGGTCATTATTGGCAGCCCGTCTACAAAATCGAGGATGTAAAAGACGATATAGATATAGCCTATATAAATCTGGGAGAAACTATAAAGCTTGGGCAGGTTAGATATTCGCTGAAGACCGAGAGGGCAAATACGCCTTTGACGGGTTATCAGTTGATCCTGACTCAAGACGGTCCATATTAAGCCCAGATTAAAATAGGTGAACCTATGCCATATATTGGCGCATATGCGGCAATTACCGATCTAAACGGGGACGGGAAGAACGAGGCTGTTATTCACTGTTGGCTGGCGGAATTGGAAGAAAGTTGCACCTATTTCTCAAACATTAACAATTTTTGCATAATGATGAGGGGTTATCCTGTAAGCGTTGAAAGAGGGTTTGTGACGATGGAATCTCTCTATGAAGTAGCAGGCACAAAGTGCTGCAGGATGAAGTATGCGTTTACAAGCGATACGCTTGTGCAAACGAATCACTATTATAATATAATGGAATACAATAAGGGCTACAAATATCATCTTATAAAAAAGGATTTTGGCGCGTATGAGTTAATCGGTTCTGACGAGGATGAGTACAGGCCGATAGAGCTCAAGGAGGGTTTGATGATTCAACTTACAAGCACAAATATGACAGACAGGATAAATTTTATAACGGATAGGGGGGATAAGGGGCTACTTCAACTGCTCGTTTTCTACGGATCAACTGCTGATCGACGGAATTCCGCAGCATGATATATTTCAATACAGTTAAGTAGTCAAGATTGCCGGAGGTTAAGCAAAACTTAAAAACGGCCTTAATAATCTATTGCCTATTTGAAGCGGCTAATGACTTCTGAAGCCTATAGCCAGCCTGATAGAACCCTAATCCTAATTGATAAGGTATAAAATAAACATATGCATCCTTTTGGGCGGGCACGTGATAATCGCGTGTCCGCTTTCATAAACTCTAACAAAGGAGGACATGCGATGCTTAATACTACCTATAGATCATTGGACAATGAGTTAAAGTACATATTCCCGCCGCGGCTAAGCCAAATACTTGTTTCCGTAAACGCTCAAAGAGCGCTTGAGGAGATACGTATACGGGTCAACAGGCAGGTTCAGTTAATATACTCGGATGGGGACGAGATGATATCGGATATTGCGGCAACAGCGGACGATTGTGCCCGATTGCTTATCAATATATGCGAACACTCGATCTATGCCAGGGAGGAGGAACTGAAGCAGGGCTTTGTTACAATAGGAGGTTGCCGTATAGGCCTTTGTGGAAGGGCCATCACGGAACGAGGGCATATAAAACGCCTGGCTGACGTAACTGGATTTAACATAAGGATTGCCCGCGAGGTCAGGGATGCCGCAAAGCATATCATAAAATCGCTTATAGATGGGTTTGGCCGTCCGGTATCGTCGTTGCTTATATCCCCGCCTGGAACCGGCAAGACAACGGCGCTTCGCGATATTGCAAGGAGGTTTAGCGACGGCGTGGGAGTAATACCCAAAAAGGTTTGTGTTGTGGACGAGAGGAACGAGCTTTCGGGAAGCGTAAACGGTATTGCCAGCCTGGATCTGGGCTGCCGTACCGACATATTGACAGGATGCCCAAAGGCTGACGGCATGATGATGGCTGTGCGTTCCATGTCCCCTGAGATACTCCTTACGGACGAGCTGGGAAATGACAGGGATGCAGCCGCGGCGCTTGAGGCGGTCAACTGCGGCATAGCGCTAATAGCTAGCGCCCACGCCTCGGACATGGCAGAGCTGAGGTCAAGACCGTCGATGAATGCGCTGCTTAGCGAAGGGGCCTTTAAAAAGGTGCTGAGATTGACTAGAGATCAGTTTGGAATACATGCCCGCGAGGAGCCGGCATATGCGGGATTGAAGGTGAATATAAATGCTTAGGTACATTTCCGCGGCCATGATATTTGCCGTTTGCGCCTTGTTTGGCATGAGCAAAGCATGGGATATTAAGTCGAGGCTGGGTTTTCTGCAGAATATGAAATATGACATAGAACAGATAAAAAACCAGCTTGAGTTTACCCTCCGCCCGATAAAAAGCCTGATTTCCGATTATTCCAACTTCAAGGATGCTGAAATATGGAGGCTTCTTTGCGACAATATGGACGGCAGCAGCGCGGCCGGAGACGCGTGGCGTATGGTGGAGAGCAGCAGACAGGAGTTTATGCGCCTGAGCGCTGAGGAAAGAAGGATATTAGCCGACTTTGCAAAGGGATTGGGGACAAGCGACTTAAGCGGCCAGCTAAGGCAGGCGGAGCTTGCGATTTTGCAGCTTACGGGGGCTATAGACGCCCTTTCAAAGGAACTTTCGGTTAAAGAGCGGCTCTACAGTTCGCTTGGCGCGCTTACCGGCCTGGCTGCGGCGATACTTATACTCTAGGCTACGGAGGAAGACAATGGGGATTGACATAATACTTAAGATTGCGGGTATAGGGATACTTGTCGCTGTGGCCTGTCAGCTTTTGAAACAGACCGGACGCGACGATATAGCGATGATAACGGCGCTGGCTGGCATTATAATAGCGCTGATGATGGTTTTAAATCAGATAGGGGCGCTCTTTGACAGCGTGTCGCGAATTTTTGGCCTGTATTAAATGGGTGATTAGATATGGCAATATTCAAAATAGTGGGAATTGCGATTATCGCGGTTACGCTTGTGATGGTGATACGGTCGTACAAGCCGGAGATGGCGATACAGGTGAGTATAGCGGCAGGTATTACGCTGCTCATAGTTGTGGTGGGGGAGATTACCGGATTTGTTGATACCGTAAAAAACGCCGCCGCCAGCTATGGCCTTAACAGCGATTACATCATGCTGATATTCAAGGTAGTGGGAATAGCGTATATAATCCAGCTTGCGGCGCAGATATGTACGGATGCGGGTGAAAGCGCAATAGCGTCCAAAGTCGAGCTTGCCGGAAGGGTTATGATCCTGCTTGCGGCGGCGCCGACCGCATTTTCAATATTGGATATGATTCTGGAGCTGGTGCCATGATCAGGACTCATGTCAGAATGCTGCTGCTGGCCGTCATAATGCTTTTGATGTTGCCCGCTTACGTGTTGGCGGCGGACGACAATGTTGAAAGCGATACGATTGAAGACATCGATTGGGAAATCCGGTCGCAGCTTGGAGGTTACGATCTGTCTGAGTGGCAGTCCGAGCTGGACGCGATGGAATGGGATGTGTTTAAGGGCGAAACAGCTTCGGATATTATATATCAACAGGCGGCCGGTGAAGCGGCGATTGAACCCGGGGAAACATTGGAATCAATTCTGGGGATGGTGCGGTCCGAATTGGCGTCAAACCTTGGGCTGCTTGCCGGCTTTCTCTGTTCGGCGCTTATAGGCGGATTCGCGGATATTCTTATAGGCGGAAAGGAGAAAAGCGGGCTAAAGACATTGACGGGCTTTATCTGCTATGGGCTAGCGGTAGGCTTAGTCGTATATGCATTGGGGCGTATGGCGGGTATAGCGGGAAAAGCAATAGGGGGGATATCCAATCTTACAGAAGCTGTATTGCCTGTAATGACCACCATGCTGTCCGCAGCGGGAGGAATAGAGGCAAATGCCGCAATAAGCCCTCTTCTGGCCTTTTTGAGCAGCACAGTAATCAAGGTAATTCAGTCCCTGATAGTGCCCATTGTGCTCGCCGGGGGCGTTCTGGCTCTTATCAACAACTTGACTGGACGGGCACAGCTTGGCCAGCTATACTCTCTAAGTAAAAATTCGGCTAAATGGATACTGGGGTTCATGTTTACGCTATATATTGGCATAACAGCGATTTCGGGGATAGCCGTATCTTCGGTAAGCGGCCTTTCGCTAAAGACGGCAAAGTTCGCCATAGATAAATTTGTCCCGATAATTGGAGGCATGGTTTCAGGCACGGTAGATACTGTTATGGGATGCTCAATGATCGTGAAAAACGCGGCGGGAATAGCTTCAATTTTAATAGCCGTGGGCCGCGTAGCGTCACCTCTTATTCAGATAGCGTGCACAATGTTTACCCTCAGAATAGCTGCCGCTATATGCGAACCCATTGCCGCTTCAAGCCTTCCAAAAATGCTGTCGTCGGTGGCCGATATCGCGGGATACCTGTTCGCGGCGGTGATAGGCTGCGGTCTTATGTTTATAATAACGATGGGCATAATCATCGGTACGGGAAACATATATATAAGTGGGTGATGATATGGAATGGATATATCAACAGATTATAAAGATTGCGGCGGTATCCATAACTGCAATGCTTCTAAAGTTCGCGCTGCCCGATGGAAAGCTGAAATCCAGCGCGGAGAAGGTCATAGATATGGCGGTGCTTTTAACCATTGCGGAGCCTATTGTCAGCCTGTTTTACTTTTAGACGCGGGAGGTGAGATTAAATGCAGGGCAAAACGAAGATGTGGGATACGCTGATTGCCAAAATAAAAGGCAATAAAAAACTGGAGATAGCAATATATGTAGCGCTGGGCCTGGCCGCGGTGCTTATATATGTATCTACAATTATACCCAAAAGCCCTGAAGAACCAAAAGACAACGATGTAGTGGTATCCGAGGTTTCAGCCTCTACTGAATCAGGATTGGAAGAGCGGCTTGCAAAAACGCTGTCGGGCATAAAGGGCGTTGGAAGGGTTGAAGTGATGATTACATATGAAACTACATCAAGGCTGGTACCGGCGATGTCCACTGATACACAGCAAAACAGCTCGTCAGGCAGCGATGGGAGCGAGTCGCAGACCAATACCGAATCCTCTTCTCCGGCAACAATATCTAAGAATGGCGGGAACGAACCGATCGTGCTTACGGAGGTGCAGCCGCTTGTGCGCGGCGTAATAGTTGTAGCTGAGGGCGCTGAGGATATAGCAGTAAAGCTGAATTTGCAATATGCCGTTAAGACGGTGCTTGGGATAGATGACGATTGCATAGAAGTATTCGAAATGGAACAATAGAAAAGGAAGGTGCTAATATTATGAAAAAGCTGAAGGTAAACGCCAGAACGGTCGGAATTATTGCGGTGGTAGCCGCGCTGCTTATTGGAGCCGTATACTTAAACGTACAGCTCAACGGTCAAACATCCTCTCCCGCGCCCAGTCCGCCGCCGACGCATTCAGCCGGCGGGACGGATATTGATACTTCAATACAGTCGAGCGCCGGTACGAATTACTTTGCAGATTTCAGAACCAGCCGTGAGCAAACGCGAAACAGGGAGATTGAATACCTCAACGCCATTATCAATAACGAGAACACAGACGCTGAAACCCTTAAGGATGCGCAGGAGCAGATGACTGAAATAGTGGATTGTATGGAAAAGGAGTTTACCATTGAGAGCCTGTTAAAGGCGAAAGGTTTTACGGACGCGGCGGTTACCTTTCACTATGGGTCGGTCAATGTGATTGTCGACGCCTCAGCGCTTACCAATGAGGATGTGGCTCAAATACTTGATATAGTAAAACGCGAAACAGGAGAGGAGGCCCAAAACATCAAGGTAAGCGCAAATAACTGATCGTGTCCAATCTTTTCAGAAAAAACACCTTTGTTTAATGTTTTTGATTGCATTAACGGTGTTTTCTGGTATAATGATTATATAATCGGTGGATTAATCCACACGTAAGAGATTATACCCAATAAGGAGGAAATAACTATGACACCCGAAAATGATATCAGCACCGATGTACTCTCAAACGAGGGTGGAAAGATAGTGTTCGCTCCCGACGTGGTTGCCACCATCGCCGGACTTGCTGCGGCAGAAGTTAAGGGCGTGACATCCATGAGCGGCAACATGGTCGAAGGTTTTACCGAGATGTTTGGCAAAAAGAACCTTACAAAGGGCGTTAAGGTTGAAGTCGGCACGGAGGAGACAGCGATTGACCTCAGTGTAGTAATTGAATATGGATACCGCATCCACGAGGTATGCTCAAAGGTTCAGCAGGAAGTTAAGAATGCGGTTGAAACCATGACAGGGCTGAGAGTTGTCCGCGTTAATATGTTTGTGCAGGCTATAAACTTCGCAAAACCGGAGGATAAGCAGCTGCCGGAATCCGGCGAATAGTTCTTTGTTCCAACAGCATTGAATAACAAATAGAAGAGGATTCGGGCGGAGCCGTTAAGGTGTCCGTCCGAATATGATATTCTGAAGGAGAAACGGAAATGAAGCCGAAACTGTTTGATAAAATACTTCTGGCACTTTTGCTTATTGTTGTGATCGTCGTCGCACTGGCACTGATAGGTATGGCGGCAGGATTTATAAGCGCACAGATGGTTGACAGCGTGCTTAGCTATCCATACACCGGGCCTATTGGGGCGCTTATGACGGGGGTTATAGGATTGCTTTTGCTTATAATCGCAATAAGACTGCTGTTCTTTGGGGTTTCAGGTCAAAAACAATCGGCGCTAAGCGCGGCGTTGATAAGGGCTTCGGAAGTAGGGACTACATATATAGCGCTTGCCGCCCTCGACGATATGGCGCAGAGGTTTTGCAAGTCGCAAAAGCAGATCCGCGAGTGTGTTACGGCGATTGGAGCATCGGCTCAAGGAATTAATGTAAATATAAAGATAGCGCTCATGCCGGAAACCAACATTCCAGAGTTTACGGACGAACTGTCGCATAGCCTGAAGGAGCATATAGAGAAATATTCAGGCATTCAGGTAACGGATGTAAGGATTCTGGTAGTAAATCCATCTCATCAGGCGGCCCAACAACCGGCTATAAGTTAGGCGGGGTGCTGCTATGAATTCAAATTTAACCGAATTTCTTAATAGGCATAAGTGGCGCATTCTGCTGGTTTTAATCGGCCTGCTGGTGCTGATACTCTGCTTTACCATAGGTTTTTGGAGAACCATTTTAATAGCTGCCGTTGTTACGGTTTGCTATTTTATGGGACGCTTGCTTGACAAGGGGGGCAGGGGAAGCATAAAAGCCTTTTTTGATGCGATATTTAAGGATAACCGATAATCATATAATTGCGTATTAAACCGGCCTGGAGGAATATATGAGCAGAAGAACCGCCAGAGAAGTGGCGATGAAGTTGGCCTTTGCCCGCATGTTTGGGGGTGACGATACATATGAGGCGATTCTTGAGCAATCGGGCATTACCGAAACCCCGAAGCAAGAGGACATTGATTTTTCCAACGAGCTTTTAAGCGGCGTTGCAGACAATGAGGATAAAATAGATTCGATTATAGGCGAATTGTCGATAGGATGGGAGATACAGCGTATTTCCAAGGTCGAATTATGCATTCTCAGAATATCCATATTCGAAATACTATATTGCGACTGTATATCGGACAGCGTTTCAATCAACGAGGCTGTTGAGCTTGCAAAACGTTTTGGAGATGTTAGCTCATCGTCGTTTGTAAATGGCATATTGGGTACTCTCAGCAGGAAAAAGACGGCGGAAGACCAATGATATTCTTAGGGATAGATACCAGCTGCTATACTACTTCGATAGCATGCGTCAGCCATAATTCTATAGTTGTTGATATGAGAACCCCTTTAGCGGTGGCACCTGGAGGGCGGGGCCTGCGCCAAAGCGAAGGGGTATTTTTGCATACAAGAAATCTGGATAAAATGCTGCACTCGGCGCTTAACGAACTTGATAAAGGAAATATTGGCGCGTTGGCGGTTAGTTCTGTTCCAAATCCTGCGCCGGATTCATATATGCCGGTATTCCTAGTTGGCACAATGGCTGCAAGGGCGATTGCGTCGGCTCTTAGCATACCGATGTTTGAAACCTCGCATCAGGAGGGCCATATAATGGCGGCATTATATTCAAACGCCGCCTTTTGCGGCAGCCCGTTTATCGCAATGCATATATCAGGGGGAACGACAGAGCTGTTATTAGTTGACGAATGCTTCAATATAACCAAGCTCGGCGGTTCGCTGGATATTCACGCAGGACAGCTTGTGGACCGGATAGGGGTTAGAATGGGCTGCCCTTTTCCGGCGGGCAAGCGGATGGAGGAGCTTGCGCTTAAAACGGATTGTTCGGATATAATCGTTCCAAGTTCGGTAAATAACTTGAACTGTTCCTTTTCAGGCGCTGAAACGCGGCTGATAGGCATGGTTGACGGTGCGGAGGATCATGCCAAAATAGCTCGCGCCTTATACGAATGCCTGGCCAGGACATTTGCGAAAATGATCATAAACGCTTTGGAAAAGACGGGAATAAATCGGTATCTGCTTGCCGGAGGCGTGGCGTCAAGCGGGATTCTCAGAGACCTGCTCGTTAATAGGCTTAAATCTAGAAAGAGGGAAATTATCGTTGAATTTGCGTTGCCCAAGCTCTCGTCGGACAATGCGGTAGGGGTCGCGCTGAAGGCGCGGCATGAATTTGAAAGGATGTATAAGAGCGGTGGCTGAGTTAGTATTGAGCGTTAGCCAGCTAAATGATTATGCTGCAAATTTGCTTCGCCGTGACTTTTTGCTGAAAAATATCAGTGTAAAGGGTGAGATTTCAGGGTATAAGCGCCACACGTCGGGGCACGCTTATTTTTCGCTAAAAGACGAAGCTTCAGTGATAAGCTGCGTTATGTTTAAGCCCGATTCGTTCGGCTTAGGATTTAAGCCGTCAAACGGGATGTCCGTTACTGCCAGAGGGTATGTAAGCATATATACACAGGAGGGGCGTTATCAATTATACGTAAAGGAGATGGAGCAGCAGGGGGAGGGCGAGCTGTATGCCCGCTTCATGCGGCTTAAGGAGAAGCTGTCTAAAGAGGGTTTGTTTGACGAGTCGCATAAAAAGCCGCTTCCGGCGCTGCCCAGATGTATAGGCGTGGTAACGTCAGAGATGGGCGCAGTATACTCGGATATCAAAAACGTAGTAACGAGAAGATTTCCAAAGATGAATATACTGCTCTGCCCCACAGCCGTACAGGGGGAGGGGGCCGCCGCGCAGATTGCCGCCGCGATACGGAGAATGGACAAGCTCAAACTGGCCGACGTGCTCATCGTATGCAGGGGAGGGGGAAGCGTTGAAGATCTTTGGCCGTTCAATGATGAGGATGTGGCCAGGGCAATCTACGACTGTTCGATACCGGTGGTTAGCGCTGTTGGCCATGAAACCGACTACTCAATATCGGATTTTGCAGCCGACATGCGCGCTCCTACGCCATCAGCCGCAGCTGAGCTGTGCACCCCTGAGATGGAGTCGATTATGGCGTCGTTAAGCGCCGCACAGAGCAATATGACCAAAGCCGTAAAAAGTAAAATATCTGAGAGGCAGGCGCGTGTCAGCTCCATAACCTCCTCACATGCGGTTATGATTCCAGTCTATCGCATCGACGCAGGTCGGCAAAATTTGTCGGCAAGAATAGACTCAATCGACGGGGCTGTTAATTTAAGATTAAGGAACGGCAGGAGCAGAGCGAGAGGAATAGCGGCCCCGCATGTTAAAATGGATATAATGCATGCGATATATAAACAACAGGATAGATCGGATGGTAATATTAAAGCGCTTAGGAACGGCATGGATTCGTCAATGGACAACCTTAGGAACCGCATGCAAGGTATCGCTGAAAGCCTAAGGCTATGCGGACCTGAAAATGTGCTAAGGCGGGGTTTTGCTATGATAAGATCAAAAGGTGGGGATTATCTGTACTCCACGGATGATTTAACAACCGGAGAACGCATTGAACTGATAATGCGCGACGGAACAGCCGAGGCTGAAATAAAGAACAAGGAGGGTTGATCGTGGAAAGCAAAAGGATGACATATGAAGGCGCCATGAGCGAGCTTGAGCATATTACGCGTCGGCTTACGGACGAGAGCATGCCGCTTGACGAGATGGTGGAGCTTTATGAAAAGGGGATGTCGCTTGCCAGGCTGTGCAAGGATATGCTTGAAGAGTATGAAGGGCGTATAGAGAAGGCTTCGGCGACGATGACAGAGGATACGGAGGATTAATATGGAGCTTGCCCCTGTGTTGAACGAGTATAGGTCTATGGTGGAACCATATATATTGTCATACGTAAAAACCGCTCTCATCCCCGCCCCGCTTCAGGCTTCAATGCTTTACAGCCTGGAAGCGGGAGGGAAGCGCCTTAGGCCATGCATGACGCTGGCTGCCTGCCGGCTGGCTGGAGGGGATGTTACCACCGCGTTGCCGATAGCGGGGGCGATAGAGATGCTTCATACATACTCATTAATACACGACGACTTGCCCGCTATGGATAACGACGATTTCAGGAGGGGCAAACCGTCAAATCATAAGGCGTTTGGGGAGGCAACCGCTATACTTGCCGGCGACGCGCTGCTTTCATTGGCATTTGAACTTATGCTTGACGGCTTGGATCGGCATCGTGAGAACGAGGGCTATTTTAAAGCGGTCAGGGAGGTGGCCAGAGCGATTGGAGCTACTGGAATGATAGCGGGACAGATGAAGGATATCAAAGCCTCTTTGGACGATGATTATAGTGAGGATACGTTAAGGTCGATACATAAGGACAAGACCGGAGCGTTAATCAGGGCGTCGGTACTGGCAGGAGCGTATGTGGGGGGCGCCGATTCGCAATGGATTTGTGCGTTAATGGAATTTGGGGATGCATTTGGAATGCTGTTTCAGATTACGGACGATATTCTGGATTGCACAGGAGACATTAATGCACTTGGCAAAAGCATAGGCAAGGACGAAAAAACTAAAAAGCTCACCTATGTAACCCTTTTTGGATTGGAGCAATCAAGGATTATGGCTGAAAATGCTGCCGAAAGGGCGAGAAAGGCACTGTATAGAATTGACGGGGACACGGAGTTCTTCAGTTCGCTTATCGGCATGACGATGGACAGGAAATATTGACGCTTGCATTTGACTGCACGCTGTGGCAAAATAATAATGGTGGTGCAGTATTCTAGTCAGCAATGCTGTTCCTGAAAGCGGGCCTAAAAATCCGTTGAGGGCACATCGATGAAGTTCCTGGTGTTTGCTTTCGATGCCAGTCGGGGGTTTATGCTGGGAGTTAAGAAGACCGGGCGGTCTGCAAAGGCATGCGGAAGGCGACCCGTTCTTCGTGGAGACCTATATGGGTGGTCGGCAGCTTGAGTTCGATTACTCCATAGGATTAAACCTGTATTGCGGTAAACGCTGTGTACAGTGTAGCCTGCCTTGAGTGGTGTCAGGGGAATAAGGCGGTTTGGCAATTCTGCATAACCCCTTTGAAACCTGTACTGCAAAAGAGGCTAGGGGATGGCAAAGCTGCTGAGGAAAGCTCCTAGACTGTTGGAATTAAGGCATATTGGGGATTACGGTGCGCGCTAAGTGGCAGTCCGGCCCTGCGTATGGAGACAGCGCAGCGTCCGACATAATGGGAAACCGCTTCTAACGGCGACGGGGAGTGGCGGGCGAGGAAATCTAGCCGGACCTTAAGGCGCAAAGTTTACTCAATGTGCCACCACCATATATCTATATATGGCATGTGGAGATGTATGGATACACAACAAAAGAAGAGCGACGCCAAGAACAGGCGCCGCAAGAAAAAGCGAGATCTTTGGCCTGTAAAGGTCTTTTTTATCACATTGGCGATAGCGCTTGTGTTAAGCTTTTTGTCTGAAACGGTTTTGCTTGGAGTGCCGCTGTATGTGGCGGTATTCGTACTGGTATTTATAATATTTATTGGGATTTTATTTGATATAGTCGGCGTGGCGGTGACCATACAGGACGTTACGGCATATACGGCTATGGCGTCAAAGCGGATTCGCGGCGCTAAACACTCAATAAGGCTCGTTCAAAACTCAGCCATGGTGGCCAATATTTGTAACGACGTTGTAGGTGATATATGCGGAATAGTGTCGGGAGCGATGGGCGCGGCCGTTGCGGCGTCAATAATAATCTCTGCCGCAACTACAGAAGCATTGATAGTAAATGTTGCTATATCAGCGCTTATAGCCGCGATAACCGTAAGCGGGAAAGCGTCGGGCAAGCGTATCGCGACGAAGCACAGCCAAAGGATAGTGTTTATGGTTGGAAAGTTGTTTGCGCTGTTTTCCAAAAACGGCGAACGGAAAAAACCCAGTGCGAAGTAATGCTTCGATGATGGAGAAATATCCGATTTTGAGTAAGATCAATAGTATCGAACAGTTTAAGTCGCTGAGCAGCACATCCCTTGAGCCGCTTGCAGAAGAAATTCGTTCGTTTCTTGTCGACTCCGTATCTGAAAATGGAGGCCATCTTGCCTCAAACCTGGGCGTTGTAGAGCTTACAATAGCGCTGCACCGCGTTTTTGACGTGCCTGAGGATTCCCTGATATTTGATGTAGGTCATCAGGCATACATTCATAAGATACTCACAGGCAGGCGCGACGGCTTTAAACGTTTGAGGCGTCTTGGAGGAATAAGCGGGTTCCCTAAGAGGAGTGAAAGTCCCTGCGATATATTTGAAACCGGCCATTCGAGCACCTCTGTATCAGCCGCGCTTGGAATTTTATGCGCAAAGCGTCTAAAAGGGGAGAAAGGCGCCGTTGTGGCGGTGATAGGGGACGGGGCTCTCACCGGCGGGATGGCGTATGAAGCCCTGGACGACGCGGGACAGCGCCAGCTGCCGATTATTGTGGTTATAAATGACAATGATATGTCGATATCCTATAACGCAAGCGCAATGAGCAAGCATTTGAACCTGATGAGGGCAAGCAGGGGTTATAGGTCGTTGAAAAAGTCGACCGTCCGTATCCTTGACCGCACAAGGGTAGGAAAGTGGGCGGCAAAGCGCATTGAGAAATTCAAAAACAGACTTAAATACTTTATGCTGCCAAGCAACATATGGTTTGAGGCGATGGGCTTTACATACATAGGGCCTGTAGACGGGCATAACATCCACGAACTATTGGAAGTGCTTGGAAAGGCAAAGGGCTTTGACAAGCCTGTAGCAATCCATGTGGTGACAAAAAAGGGGAAAGGCTATCCTCCGGCCGAACGGGATCCAGAGCTGTTTCATGGAGTAGCGCCGTTTTATAAGGAGACAGGGGCGCTTAAACGGAAACCATCGGCAAGCAACTCAAAAATATTTGGAGAGGAGCTTTCGCGCCTGGCCGGTTATGATCCCAGGATATGCGCAATAACCGCCGCAATGGCAAGCGGAACAGGCCTTTCGGATTTCTTCAGGCTGTACCCAGACCGCTTCTTTGACGTCGGCATAGCCGAGCAGCACGCTGTTACGCTCGCCGCCGGACTGGCGGCAGGCGGCATGCGTCCTGTAGCGGCAATATATTCGACATTCCTGCAGAGGGCCTATGATCAGATTATACACGATGTTTGCCTGCAGCAGCTGCCAGTAATATTGGCTGTTGACCGGGCCGGCTTAGTGGGCGAGGACGGCGAAACCCATCAGGGCGTTTACGATATTGCTTATCTTCTAAGCGCCCCTGGGATTACGATCTATTCTCCCGCCTCGCAGGAGGAGCTGCGTATGATGCTAAGACACGCCTTAACGCTGGATAAGCCTAGCGCGATAAGATATAATCGCGGCGTGCTTATTGAAACATTGGGTATAAACGATGATATAGAATATGGAAGATGGAACGTTTTGCGGGAAATAAAAAACGTTAATGTAATTGCAACCGGAAGGCTTGTACAGACCGCGCTTGAAGCTGCGGAGGGCCTATCGGTGGGAGTGATAAACGCGAGGTTTATCAGGCCGGTTGACAGGAGAGTGCTTGATAGGCTTATTGAATCCTCGGATGTTATAATAACGCTGGAGGACGGAATAACAACGTGCGGTTTTGGGGCTTTAATAGCGCAGGCGGTTTGCGGGAAAGCCGTAAGGCTTGTAAATTTAGGCGTTATGGACCATCCCGTAGGACATGCTACTGTATCTGAGCAGGATGAAATCTGCGGCCTCACTGCTAAGCAGATAAGGAAGAGACTGAAGGAGGCGCTTGATACAATATGAAATCCGGCAATAATATACGCGCCGATATACGTATGGTTGAGCTAGGCCTTGCTGTCAGCAGAGAAAGGGCAAGATCCCTTATCATGTCCGGGGTTGTGTATAAAAACGGAATTAGAATTGACAAAGCCGGCGCTCCCGTGTCCAGCGGCGACTTAATAACGGTTAAAGAGGACCCCATACCCTTTGTGAGCAGGGGCGGACTTAAGCTAAAAAAGGCTATTGACGCAAATGCCTTGGATTTAACCGGATGCTTTGCCGCCGATATTGGCGCGTCGACAGGGGGGTTTACGGATTGTATGCTTACCTACGGCGCGGAAAAGGTCTTTGCGGTTGATGTAGGATACGGGCAGCTTGACTGGAAGCTCCGCAACGATCCTCGTGTTATAGTGCTGGAGCGTCATAACGCCAGGAATATGGAGCCATCCTGGTATGAAGGTTATCTGGATTTTGCGTCCGTAGACGTATCGTTTATTTCGCTTAAGCTGATACTGGCTCCACTATACGACTGCCTTAAACAGGGAGGGATAGTTGTAGCGCTTGTCAAGCCTCAGTTTGAGGCGGGCAGGGATAAGGTAGGCAAGAATGGGGTTGTTCGTTCGCCAGAAACCCACCGCGGCGTTTTAACCGACATAGCCTTATTTTCTGAAAAAAGCGGATATGCTATAATTGGTATGGACTATTCCCCGATAACCGGACCAAAGGGTAATATAGAGTTTCTTCTGATACTAAAAAAGGATCGTAGAATCGCAATGGGAGATACCGCCAAAATCAGCGAAATGGTTACGCGTACGGTGGATAGATCGCATGACGAGCTGGCGGCAAAGCATTGCGGCAGGGACGAATGATATGGAGAATATAAAAGGCCAAAACATTATTGCGGGCATATTTGCAAATCCAAATAAGAAACGGGCGTTAGAAGCTGTAAGTGCCGCGAAGTCCATTCTGGACCGCGTTGGGGTAAGGTGGGCCGACTGCGGGAAGCCTGATACCATTTATGAAGGCGGTACGGTAGACATGCTTCTCGCTATCGGGGGTGATGGAACCATATTGCGGGCCATTCACTGGATGGTCAAGGGATGCGGGACAAGGGCGCCTATCCTTGGGGTAAACGTTGGAAGGATAGGTTTCCTGAGCGAGACGGATCTTAGTTCGCTTGAGTCGGCAATGACGCGAATTATTGAAGGAAACTATAATATAGAAACATATATGATGCTTGAATGCACAGTAAAAGACAAAAGCTTTATGTGCGTAAATGATTTTATACTATATAAAAAATGCTTCTCTTCAGTGGCTCACATTGATATGTGCTTTGACGGAATGGATGCTGGAAGCGTATACTGCGATGGTATAATAATAAGCACTCCAGCCGGTTCAACGGGTTATTCGGTTTCAGCGGGAGGGCCGATAATATCAACCAGGCTTGAAGCGGTAGCGGTTACACCGATATGCTCACATTCCCTAGGAATCCGCCCGGTAGTATTGTCACGGGATGCTGTTATAAAGCTTACCGCAAGAGACGAGGCGCGCTTTTCTTCGGATGGAGTTGACAATATGGACTTATATCCCGGCGATGAAATGATAGTTAGACGCTCTATAGCATCAATGGGACTTATAAGGCTTCATGAGCGAAACGAATATAAACTTATAGATGAGAAACTAAGATAATTGCATATAAAGTATCTACAATATTAAGGTTGTAGTCATTTTTAGCTTGAAATTACTGGTAAAATATGTAAAACTATAGATGTTGTCCATTAGCGGCATATTTTTAGCATAGATATGTTTATTTAAGTTAAGGTTGACCGCATATTCGTCTTGGTTATATTAAGACGAATATGATAGAATATAATATAATGAATCGGGGGTGTTCACTTGAAGCCAGCAAGACATGCACTTATCATCGAATTGATATCCAACTATAGCGTAGAAACACAATATGATCTGGCCAAGCTATTGCGCGAACATGGAATACATGTAACGCAGGCTACTGTTTCACGCGACATAAAGGAACTCAGGCTTGTAAAGGTGCTGATGGATAACGGCAGATACAAATATGCTACTTCGGACGTTACTAAGACGGGACTGCAGGACCGGTTTATGAAGATCTTTTCTCATTCTGTAACATCGTTGACATCGGCGGGCAATCTGATTATAGTAAAGACGATAACCGGTACAGCCGCGGCATCGGCGGAAGCCATAGATTCCCTTGAGTGGGATGAGGTGGCCGGCACGGTTGCCGGTGATAACACCGTATTTGTCGCCATCAAGGATGATGGGCTTGTAGAAGAGGTGCTTTCACGATTTAAAGAGCTCATGTGTTAGATGGCGCGGAGGAACTATGCTCCAACGCATACTAATTGAGAATATTGCGCTTATAGACAAGCTTGATCTTGATCTTTCACCTGGCTTTAATGTGATAACGGGCGAAACGGGAGCTGGCAAATCTATAATTATTGATTCTGTCAGCCTCATCTTGGGTGAGAGGGCGAGCCGTGGACTGATTAGGAGCGGCTCGTCAAAGTCAAAGGTGGAGGCTGTTTTTGACATATCCGGATGCAACGAGGCCTGCGAGTTTCTAAACGGACTTGAAATAGAGTATTTTGACGACGAGCTGATAATTTCCCGCGAAATATATGTGTCTGGCAAAAGCGTATGCAGGCTTAACGGCATTCCTGTGACCATTTCCGCTTTAAAGGATATTACGTCATATTTGATCGATATACACGGTCAGCACGAGCATCAATCGCTTCTGTCGCCGTCCGCCCATATACGCTATCTGGACGCCTATGCAGGCGCCGGAGTTTCAGCGCTTAAGGAAAGGCTCTCGAAATTATACGGCGAATACCGGCGGCTAAAGGGTGAGCTTGAAGCGGGATTTTTGTCTGAACCAGAGCGAATGAGGCGCATAGACGCATTAAACTTTAGGATAAATGAAATCAATTCGGCCGACCTCAAGGAAGGGGAAGAGGAAGCGCTGCAGGAGGAACAGTCCGTTCTTGCAAACGCGGAGCGGATCATGGACGCGCTATCCGTGTGCCATGAACTGCTGAGCGGAGACGAGGCTTCGATATTGTCAAAGGCGCGGTCAGCTGCGGATGCGCTGGTTGGTATATCCGCAATATCACCGCTGTATAAAGAGGCGGCTGACAGGCTGAGCGACGCGTATTATGCGCTTGAAGATGTTGGATACAGCGTCAGGGATATGCAGTCCTCATTTGAATATGACCCAAAGCGCCTTGATGAAATAGGATCAAGGCTGTACCTCATAGCTGGATTAAAGCGAAAGTACGGGGGCGGAATAAGGGACATACTGGAGTTCCGCAACAGGGATCAGGAGGAATTGGAGCGGCTCACCTGCGCGGACGAGGCCAGGGAAAGCATACTAAACGAGCTTAAACGGTGTGAGAACGACTATAACGAGGCAGCGGGCGAGCTAAGCAGACTCAGGCACTCAGCAGCCGAGAGGTTGAGCGGGGAGGTTGAAGGGCATCTGGCTGACCTGGGACTTAAAAATGCGCGGTTTTCGACCAGTTTTGAAACAAAGGCGGAGTTTAGCCCCGACGGCACGGACAAGGTGGAGTTCCTTCTTACATCAAACAGCAAGGAACCGCTTAAACCGCTTGCAAAGGTTGCGTCCGGGGGCGAAATGTCCCGAATAATGCTGGCCTTAAAAACGATTATAGCCGGCTCCGATAATATCCCCACCCTGATTTTCGACGAAATTGATGTCGGAATAAGCGGGAGAATATCCGGCATGGTGGGGGAGAAGCTTGTGCATACAGCCGCAGTCCATCAGGTGCTTTGCGTCACCCATTCTCCCCAGATTGCGGCGTATGCCGACGCTCATATTGTTGTGGAGAAGCGTGACGGAGAGGATGGCGCCAGGACAAGCGTGCGTTCTTTAACGATGGATGAGCGCAAGCATGAGATAGCGCGTATTCTGGGCATTAGTTCTGAGTCGGAATCCGCCCTGCGGCACGCTGAAGAAATGCTATATATGTGCGGTGAAAAAAAGCGCTGTATAAGAAGCGGCGGATAACGTCTTTAGTTCGCTAAAAAAATTATAAAGCAGCGCCGTACAAATGACGCTGCTTTAGTTCTGCGTTCCCTTGAAACAGCTGCGGGCAATGCCTGTGGAAATGAAAAATACAGTTAATCTCCCGAGTTGGGCGAACGCAATAGAAAAGCCGATAGCAACAATCCGTGAAAGATTCGCCATCGTTTTTTGAAGGGAGGCGGGTCAAGGTGCAAAATTAAATGAATTCGCCTTAAAGCATGGCCTGAAACAGGTTCTACAAGTCTATACTATCCGCTTGCAGGCTGCCCTTATTATAAACCCTAATATAAATCAAGTTATTGGGTTTCGATAAGCACGCTAATTCCTTTTTGACATTCGCAGCGCAGCATCAACGACATGTTTCATTAACACAGCCGTTGTAACTGCTCCAACTCCTCCCGGAACGGGCGTTATTGCTCCCGCTATGCCGAGCGCTTCATCATAGCGCACATCCCCGCAAAGAGTTCCGTCGGGAGCTAAGTTTATTCCGACATCTATGACAGTTTGACCCTTATTTATGTAATCCCGTCCGATTATGCCGGCCTTGCCCACGGCTACAATAAGTATGTCCGCTTCCCTGCATACCGAGGGCATGTCGTCCGTTTTAGTATGACATATTGTTACGGTTGCGTTGCGCTTTAAGAGCATCATCGCCGCGGGTTTTCCAACAACAAGGCTTCTGCCGGCGACGACCGCGCGCTTACCAGAGACTTCTATGCCGGTATTATCAAGGATTTCGATACATGCCTGGGCTGTACACGGCGGATATCCAACGTTCGAACCCGTAAATACGCCTGCGAGAGATTTATCCGAAATTCCGTCGACATCCTTACGGGGGTCGAGCGCATTTCTGACCGCGGCGTCGTCAATGTGATTTGGAAGAGGCCTGAATACCATAATGCCGTGTATAGAATCATCGCGGTTTGCAGTCTCTATAACCCTGATTATCTCCTCCTGGCTGGCGTTTTTATCAAGCACTTTTTTTTGTACGCCTATGCCGAGCGAAATAGCCTTTTTAACAGCTCCGTTTTCATAGGAAACATCGTCAGGGTTATCGCCAACACGTATTATGCACAATACCGGCATAACGCCTATAGCATGCAAAACCTCTATATCTTTGCGCGTTTTTTCCATAATCAATTTTGATACGGTGGATCCTTTAAGTATTCTTGTCATAGCAGCCTCCAATAGTTTATTTAATTGAGTTAAAACAGCTGCGGACTTCGCCCGCCATATACAGGGAGCCTATAGCGCATACAATCCCTTCTTTGCCAGCCGATGCTATCGCCATCGCTACGCCGTCCTTCACGCTGCCGCATGCGTGCGATTCGATACCGGCGTTTTTCACAAGGGAGGCAAGCTCTCCGGCCGGCATAGATCTGGGATTATCGGGTGCCACTGTAAAGATTTTGCTTGCAAGGGGCGCTATATTGTAAAGCATGTCCGAAATATCCTTATCAGCCATTACGCCGAGCACGAAAACCACCTTTTTATCTGGAAAATAACGCCTTATGCTGTCAGTGGTTCCACGTACTCCGTGAGGATTATGGCCGCCGTCAACAATAAACACGGGGGATTTTGACAGCACCTCAAACCTGCCAGGCCAGCGGGTATTGGATAAACCCGTTACAATGGAGTCGTCAGTAATCGCGAACCCTTTATTTTTAAGCACCTCCAGCGCAGTGATGGCAACCGCGGCATTTTTGGGCTGGTATGATCCGATCAGAGGCAGAAAAAGCCTGTGGAAGCGCCCAAAGCAAAACTCCTGGCCGTCAAGAGCAGCTTCAAGTGTTTTTAACTTAGAAAAATCGGTTTTATACATCCTTGCGTGCCTTTTTTGGCATACCTGATTAAATACCGATTCAGCGTCGGGTTCCTGCCCGTAAATAACTACGTCTCCGCCCTCCTTGATTATTCCGGCCTTTGCCGAGGCTATCTCAGCTAAGGTGTTTCCAAGGACGCGGGTATGGTCAAAGCTTATAGCCGTTATTACCGCAACCTCAGGGGTTTTTATGACATTGGTTGAATCCAGTTCGCCGCCAAGGCCCACCTCCAGCACTACTATCTGACAGTCTTTGCGTCTGTAGTATTCCATAGCAATGGCGGTGATGGTTTCAAATTCGGTTGGGGGATCGTCCATACTGTCCGATATGCCTTTGACATACTCGGTAAGCTCAGCCAGCTCATCGTCCGCTATAGGAACATTATTAAGCTGGATCCTCTCGTTGAACCTGTTGATAAATGGGGAGATATAAAGACCGGTTACATACCCCGCCGCGACCATCACGTGCGATATCATTGCGGCTGTGGAACCCTTGCCGTTCGTTCCGGCGATATGGACAAACCTGAGCGAATCCTGAGGATTACCCATACGGTTCAGAAGTTCTCTGGTCCTGCTTAGCCCAAGCTTGCTTCCGTGCGCGTTGATACCATGAATATATTCCAAAGCTTGCTCGTAATTCATCATTTACTCCTATAGGTTTTTGAACTCCATCATTATATAGCAAAGCCAATAAAAATCAAACAGTTATTCAATTCGACTAATAATAAAAGCTGCTGACAGAACAGTATTTAAAAGTATGTGAAATCCATATGTGTGTTGAAGTTAAGTAGGCATATATGCTATTATATTGTTATAAATGAACGTTTTACGGAGGAAGGAAAATGCTGGTATTAAAAAATGCGACGGTTCTTACGATGACTAGGCCCGCTTTCACGGGCGATGTAGCTGTTGATGAAGGCAAAATCGTGGCTGTAGGCGAGTCGGTCGAGTTTGATGGAGCCGAATTGATTGACCTGAGCGGCAAGTTCATAATGCCGGGCGTTATAGACGCGCACTCCCACATAGGAATGTTCGAAGACGGTATGGGCGCGGAGGGCGCGGACGGCAACGAGTGCTCAAATCCTACCACTCCTGAATTACGAGCGATAGACGGCGTCAACCCCTTTGATCCGTGTTTCCGCGAAGCCGTTGCCGCAGGCGTTACAACCGCCGTTACAGGACCTGGCAGCGCGAACGTGGTTGGAGGAACCTTTGTGGCGCTCAAGCTTTATGGCAAAAGCGTTGAGGACATGATAATCAAGCAGCCGGTAGCCATGAAGGCCGCGTTTGGCGAGAACCCGAAACGGGTTTACGGCAGTAAGGGAACGCCGGGTACCAGAATGGCGATAGCGTCCATATTGCGCAAGGCGCTTACGCAGGCAAAGGAATACGATGAAAAACTTAAGAAGGCTGAAAGCGACCCGGATAAGAAGCCTGAAAGGGATTTGGGAAAGGAAGCGATGCTTCCGGTGATACGTAAAGAAATGCCGTTGAAGATACATGCGCACAGGGCCGATGATATCCTTACGGCAATACGTATATGCAATGAATTCGACGTGCGCTTCACGCTTGACCACTGCACCGAGGGCTATATGATCGCGGATTTGCTCAAACAGGCGACGGAGGGAAATTGCGGCGGCGTCATAATCGGGCCGCTGCTTACCGACCGCAGCAAGATAGAGCTTAGAAACCTGAGCTTTAAGGCGCCAAAGGCGCTGTACGATGCGGGAATAGAATTTGCTATGATGACGGATCATCCGGTGATACCCCAGCAGTACCTTCCCGTATGCGCATCAATATCCGTAAAAGAGGGAATGCCCGAGGACGCCGCGCTTAGGTCCATAACCATCAACGCTGCGCGCATTGCGGGCATAGACGACAGGGTAGGAAGCCTGGAGCCTGGCAAAGACGCGGACATTGCGGTATTTTCAGGCCATCCGCTGGATGTGCGCTCAAGATGCGTAATGTGCATGGTTAGCGGCGTAGTAGCGCACAGCGAGCTATAGAGGAGAGGCAATATGCAGGCCCGCGACAAGAAAGCTGCCCTGAGGAGCAGAATACGCAAACTTCTTAAGGATATGCCCGAAAACGAGCGTAAAGCCCAATCCAGGTCAGCGTGCGAAAGGCTTGCGGGTCTGCCTGAATTTCTTGATTCATCATTGATCTTGGCATATATGGCAATGCCAACTGAGTGCGATCCTTCATATGCGGTTCAGCTGGCTTGGGATTTTAAAAAGCGAGTGGCGTTTCCATTATGTGCAGGCGGGGGAGAGCTTAAGTTTTATATTCCGGATGATGAGGACGCCTTTGTTCGAGGAATGTACGGCATATTGGAACCGGATACAGGAAGGTCCAAGCTTATAAGAGCTGAAGACATCGACTTTATGATAGTTCCAGGGGTAGCCTATGGTCTGGACTGCCGCAGGCTTGGTCAGGGTGGAGGATATTATGATCGTGTCCTTTCGGACACAAGGGCATACGCAGCTGGGCTATGCTTTAATATACAGGTTTGCGGCGAGGTCCCCTGGGAACCCCATGATGCTAGGGTGGACTGCGTGGTAAGCGCGACCGGATGCGTCTTTAAAGGTTAAAGTGATTGTTAACGACAACTGCTGGAGGAGAATTTGCGTATAATTTCTGGAATTGCACGCGGCAGGCGTATAGACTCGCCAAAGGGGATGGATACGCGGCCGACGCTGGACAGAGTAAGGGAATCGGTGTTTGGAATTATACAGTTTCAGGTTGCTGGCAGCACCGTGCTGGACCTGTTTGCCGGATCGGGAGCAATGGGCCTTGAGGCGCTCTCAAGGGGAGCAGGGTATGCCATTTTCAACGATAGGTCGAGGGTCTGTACCGATATAATTCAAGGCAACATTAAAACGCTCGGATTTGAAGAAAGGGCAAGGGTATATGGACTGGACTTTCGCGGCACGATAGACGTATTAGCTGCGGCTAAGCAGAGGGTAGATATAGTGTTTATCGATCCTCCATACCTGTCCGGCTTGGCACAGGCGGCGGCGGACCTGATATTTCAAAGCGGAATTCTAACCGATACCGGAATAGTAGTGGCCGAGCATTCGCCAAAGTACGATATAGTAGCGCCAGATTGTTCCGTAAAGCGGCCAACGCGGATATATGGAAGCGTAGCGGTATCAATTTTTGAAAGGGGTTGCTGATATGGTATCAGGAATATTTCCAGGCAGCTTTGATCCTTTCACCATCGGCCATCTTGACGTAATCAAGCGTTCGTGCGGGCTGTTTGACACGCTGTATGTGGCGGTGCTTGAGAATGCAGCTAAAATCCCCGCTTTTTCGGCCCATGAACGGGTTGAGATGATAGAAAGGGCGTTACAAGCCGAGGATATAAAAAACGCTAGGACAATAGCCTTCAGCGGCATGACTGTCGATTGCGCAAAAGCGCTCAATTCGTCCTATATAATCCGCGGTTTGCGTTCAGCTTTGGACTATGACTATGAGTCTGGCATCGAAGCTGTAAACAAACTGCTCAACCCAGAAATAAATACGATATACATTGGTTCTGACCCCGCAATTTCATGCATCAGTTCCTCAGTAGTAAAGGAAATATGTTCGTTTGGGGGCAGCGCTGAAGGGCTGGTTCCTGATATAAACCTCAATATGATAATGGGAAGGTTGTGTAAAGATGGCAGAAGGCAATAATAATGGTGTGCGCATCTACGATGTAATAGAAAGGTTGGAGGACATTCTTGAGGGGAGTCCGCGGCCTAAGGGTATAGGCAACAACGATAAGCGTGTTGTCGACATGAGTTTATTTGAGGACCTGCTTGGCGATATCAAAGTGTTGATACCCGACGATGTCCGCCATGCCAACAATATATTGCTTGAGTCAGATAGAATAATAGATGGAGCGCGCCAGCAGTCCGAGGATATTATAGCATCCGCTCAGGAAAGGGCGGACGCGATGCTGGAAGAGGCGCAGAGCAGAGCGCATGAGATGATAACGAGCGCCAGAAAACAGTCAAAACAGCTTGTCGAGGATGCGCAGAAGAGTTCGAATGAGATGCGTATGGCGGCGCAAAAGGAATATGAGCAGAAGGTAAGCGAACACTCCATAATAACCGAGGCTCAGCGCCGCGCCGACCTGTTAAAACTAAAGGCTGAACACAGCGCTGAAACCGTTTTTATTAATGCAAAGGTATATGCGGATGGGATATTGGCCGATGTAGAACGATTTTTAGATGGCTACCGCAATTCCATTGAGGAAAACCGTGCGGAGCTTGGGGTTAAACACCTGTACGAAAAGGCGGCTTCGGATGCTTCCAATGTACAGAGTAAGGATGGCGACGGAACCGCTGACGCGGGCAACAATGAAGCGCATGTTCGGACAGATATGCCTAAGGCCAGACATATCCCAAACGACGAAGAATTCATACGCTATGATGACGAAGAAGCTGATGAAGATGAACACGCCAGGGAGAAGCGCCCTATATTCGGCTTTTTAAGGCGGAAAAAGAGAGAAATGGATTTTGACGATGAATATGACGATTATGACGCTTAATATATGGGGTTGAGAACATCAGGTTTTGGTTAGCCTCCTATACCCGAGAAGCCTGGATAAAAGCAATACCGAGACAATGCCAAGCAGCGACGAAGCAATAGCCAGCCCAGTCGCTGCCGCGTTTATTAGGAGCCTGTCATCGGTGCTCCCTGATGCTGTTACGCTGGTGCTTATGAATAAAGGCGTAACCAAATACGCTATAACAGCCGCGAGAATTGCCTGAATTAATTTGAATAAAAAGAATTGGCCTGTCTTCAACTGAATGAATGACATAGACTGAATATACACGCATGCTCCCCCAAAGGTTATTACGAACGCCGCTATTGAGGCAATCATATGAGCGGGGGCGGCTATTCCGGTGAGGAGGCGGCAGCCGTTTGTCATTTCAAATAGTCCGACAACAAACGGTTCGGCCAGGCCTGAATCAAGCCCAATAGCACTGAAAAGCCATGAAAACGCGGCGTTAATTAAATTGAGGGCGCCGCTTTCACGTAAGATACATATCAGCACCATGAAGAATATTATCGTTCCGCATATATTAAGCATTGCCGATATGCCGTCGCCTATGCCTGACGCGACGACCGCCGGCCCCTTCTGACAGGTCTGGCATGGGTTGGATGGCTTTGGCTTGCATTCCCCGTTATATGGGCTTTTTAGGCCGCTCAGCAAGAGCGTAAGAAACGCGCTGCCGTAATGAGCTATGCATATAGGTATGGCAAGGGAGGGGACCCCCAACATTGATGTACATAGCGAACCCGTAATAAACATAGGGCTTGCTAGATTGCATATAGCGGATAGGCGCATAGCGTCGCCTTGGCACAATGCTCCGGATTCCATAAGCATACCGCTTAGCCTTGCGCCGGAAGGCGCGCCGGATATGCAGCATGTAAGAAGGAGCGGAACAGCAGGGCCTGAAAACCTGCCTTTTGAGCGCTTATTGCTATTTAAATTAAAGGTCCCTGAGCGTTGAAGAATGGATGTACACACCATAAACGGGAACAGGGCCGGCATCACTACCTCAAGCCACAGGTCAAAGCCATCCCTGGCGGCAAGCATGGCGGGACGGTAAAAGCATACAAGCAAAAGGCATAGCAATAACGCAATGATAGCAATTATACGTGTTCCCATGCCAAATAAATATGCTGGAAAATCCAAAAACCGAACGGTATTTAAACAACAATTAGTGGAAAAGAAAATTCCCTTACAGCGCTTCCCCCAAATATTAAAGATCTAATGCTTGTTGCCATGGTATCCAGTTTAATCAAGAGCTGGGAGGCGCTGGGTAGCTTATCAGCATCCCTGTATCGGGTTATTACCGGAATGCTTGCTTGGTTTGAAAGCGCTGACAATACGTGCATGGCATCCTTACGTACGCCCAAAACCCTAAGGTATAGGGGCGTCTTCCCGTTCATGGCCGCGGCTTTAACCTCCCGAGTTATGCCAATTAGCGCATTCATACAAATTCTTCGTATTCTTGCCAGGCTGTAACGCTTGCTCTTGCACATGGATAAAAACTCGGAGTATGAACTTGAGCTTAGCGCGGAAAGGGCTAATACATTCTCCAATCCTTCACCCACATCAGCAAAGCGGGCGATTTTTTCATTTTCTGAGCTTAACAATCTATATACGAGAAGTCGGAACAGGATTTCACTGCTTCTTTGCATATCCGCCGCCAATGCCGCGTTGATTAAATCATCGGATATTACATCTGGAACGCGCTTTACCGCATTTTTTAGTCTGCCAGCTCCTATTTCCTCGCGGATTGAGGAGGCGCTTGAAATATAATCCTTAAGCTCTGCTTCGTCGTGAGCGCATGCCAGACGCTTTATAGCGTGCGCTTTGATCATAGGCGCGTGCGCGCGTATGGCTCTAAGGTATTCCACCCCTAGAAGGCTGTTTGGCTTAGAGAGGACATCAAACCCTTCCCGAACTATTCCTAGACGTTCGGCGGCTTCATAAAAGGCCCTTGGGTACGCCTGCCCTTTTTTAAGGTTTGCCCTTATTTCATAGTTCAGATCATACTGTTGCTTTCCTTCTATATTAGCTATTGACTCCATTGCACGAAGATCAGGGGTCTCACTTCCAAAGCACAGGTCCTTTACCATACCTGAACCATTTAGTAATCTTACGGCTCCAGATGCGAACCCTTCGGCGGATGAAAGCGAAAAAACGCAGGGAAGTTCAATAACCAAGCTAACGCCGCATTTTAAAGCCATGCGGGTTCTTGTAAACTTATCAAACAACGCCGGCTCCCCCCTTTGCACAAAGCTGCCGCTCATCACGGCAATTACATTGGGATTCCCCGCAATGTTGATGGTTTCACGCAAATGGTGCATATGTCCGTTATGAAATGGATTATATTCCGCAATAACGCCGGAGCAAAGCATATGGTTCACCTCGGCCACATTATAACACATATCAGAGTGTCAAAAAAGCGGCCGCGCCACTTATTGGAGGCAAGGGTATTGCCTACCGCCCTTGAGGTTCCCGAGCGGCAAAACCCGCAAAGAACCAAAACCACACCGTTTAAATCCATCGCTGAGGCGCCTGTCGTCAGAGCCGGATTTAAAGTCAAGGGCTGCGGCCTTTGGCAAATCCGAGGGTTTTTGACAGCCTGACATATTACGATGTTTTTTTATAAATATATTAGGTAAAGAAATATTCATGTCATACTACAAGTGTAATACAAAAATTGCAGTTTTTATTGGAATTCCCAATATAACTAAGAATTATAACATCAATCTGATATATTCAATAGACAGAGGTGAATTTTATGGTTACAAATCGCTTAAAAGAGCTAAGGTTGGATAAGGACTTAAAATAGCAAACATTAGCGGATGAATTAGGAATCCACCAAAGCACATATTCGCTATATGAAAATGGGCATATAAACATTCCGCTAGAAATCATCATAAAGATTGCTGATTACTATAAGGTGAATTTGGATTATGTTGCTTGCAGGTCGGATGTTAAAACCCTTCTTCCCGCAAGCAAAGCGGATAAGTCATATAGATATATGAAGGACAGATGATGTTGTAATTGGCCATGATCCATTAAAAATTTGAGCGTTTCGTCAGACAGAGGTGAATTTTATGGTTACAAATCGTTTAAAAGAGCTAAGGTTGGATAAGGACTTAAAACAGCAAACATTAGCGGATGAATTAGGAATCCATCAAAGCACATATTCGCTATATGAAAACGGGCATATTAATATTCCGCTAGAAATCATTATAAAGATTGCCGACCATTACAAGGTCAATCTGGATTATGTTGCTTGCAGGACGGATATTAAAACGCTCCTTCCCGCAAGCAAAGTTGATAAGTCGTACAGATATATGAAAAACAGATGAGGTCGTAAGCCATATGCCATAATCCATTAAGCGTTTGAACGCTTAATCTGAATGCTTTTACTTGGCTGTTCAATATAAAAAACGGGACGCAGCACCCTTGCTTACGCCCCCGTTTTTAGTCAACCTGCTCGCGTTTAAATTACGACGCGTCCGCCGGAAGCGACGCCTGCTCCCTAAGCAGCATCACCGGAGGAAGTTTCTTGGCTACAACATCCTTAGTGATGATGCACTTTTGTATGTCAGACCTGCCAGGAATGTCATACATTATGTTCAGCATAATATTTTCCAATATAGCTCTTAGGCCGCGCGCCCCAGTTTTGCGTGACATTGCTTCTGTGGCTACGGATACAAGCGCCTCATGGTCGAATTCGAGCTCGACGCCGTCCATTTCGAACAGCTTTTTATATTGCCTCGTAAGGGCGTTGCGAGGCTCGGTAAGTATTCTGATAAGGGCTTCCTCTTCAAGCTGGTGCAGGGTTACAATTATCGGCACCCTACCCACAAATTCGGGGATAAGCCCAAACTTTTGCAGATCCTCCGGAAGTATGTTCTTAAGTATGCTTCCTATGTCCTTCTCTACATTTGTCTGTATATCTGCGCCAAAACCCATTGTCTTTTTGCCGATACGCCTGCTGATGGTATCCTCAATGCCGTTGAACGCGCCGCCGCATATGAACAGCACATTGGTCGTGTCAATCTGTATGCATTCCTGCTGAGGATGCTTGCGCCCGCCCTGTGGGGGAACGGAGGCCGTAGTGCCCTCAATTATCTTAAGCAGCGCCTGCTGAACGCCTTCTCCAGATACATCCCTTGTAATTGAGGGATTTTCGCTCTTTCGGGCTATTTTATCTATTTCGTCGATATACACTATACCGCGTTCGGCACGCTCGACATTGTAATCCGCGGCTTGTATGAGCTTAAGAAGTATGTTCTCTACATCCTCGCCTACATAGCCGGCTTCAGTTAACGATGTCGCGTCTGCTACGGCAAACGGAACGTCGAGAATCTTAGCCAGCGTCTGGGCAAGCAGCGTTTTGCCGCAGCCTGTTGGGCCAAGCATTATAATATTGCTCTTTTGCAGCTCAACATCGTCCTTTGATACGAGTTGCCCTATGCGCTTATAATGATTATATACGGCGACTGCCAGCGCCTTTTTCGCATCCTGCTGTCCAACTACATAGCTGTTTAAGGTTTCCACGATTTCATGGGGTTTTGGTATCGTTTTAAGGTCGGGCGGCTCGAGCGTGTAATCGTCTTCAATGATCTCCTGGCAGAGTTCTATACATTCGTTGCATATGTAAACTCCGGGCCCGGCTACAAGACGCTGTACCTCGCTTTGGCTCTTCCCGCAGAATGAGCATCTGATATTGCTCTTATCCTCTATTTTTGACATAAATTATCTCCTTGGCGGTATAATCTCGTCGACAATGCCATATTTTAAAGCATCCTCTGCGCTAAGATAGTTATCACGCTCGGTATCAGCTTCAATCTGGTCAAGAGGCTGTCCGGTACGCTCGCTTAAAATCCGGTTCAGCTTTTGCCTAGTCTTGATTATATGCTCTGCATGTATTGCAATGTCGGTTGCCTGGCCGCGCGCTCCGCCGCTAGGCTGGTGGATCATTATCTCACTGTTTGGAAGCGCCTTGCGCTTTCCCTTTTTTCCCGCCGCAAGCAAAAATGCTCCCATTGACGCGGCGATGCCTATGCACATTGTCGAAACATCGCACTTCACATGCTGCATTGTATCATATATTGCAAGGCCAGCGGTAACTGATCCACCTGGGCTGTTTATATAGAAAAATATATCCTTATCCGGGTCCTCGGCTTCGAGAAACAGCATTTGGGCCACAACCAGATTGGCTGTAACGTCTGTAATCTCGTCGCCTAGAAAGATGATCCTATCCTTAAGCAGGCGCGAATATATGTCATAGGCCCGTTCGCCCCTGCCGGTTTGTTCGATAACAGTCGGTATTAGCATAAAGTCCTCCTTAACTGGGTATGTCTACTCGGCTTTCTCCGTAGCGCTGTCAACGATTATGGAAACCGTGCGATCACGCTTTAACCTGTTCGCAAAAAAGGCTCTCATGTTAGATCTCATGATGTCCGTATCAAGCTCCTTACGTTCCTGCTCGCTTTGCATGGACTCCAGAAAATCGTTTATTGCCTTATTTATATCTTCGTCAGTGACCTCAACGCCTTCCTTATCCGCAATAGCATCCAGAACGAGTCTGGTCTTTGCGCGTATCTCCGCGTCGGGCCTATACTCATCGCGTATCTGATCTATTGATTTACCAGTATACTCGCAGAACATATCCAAGGTAAATCCCTGCTGAGCCATGGTATGGCGCAGATCGTCTATCATGGCGTTCAACTCATCCTCTATCAGCGCATCGGGAAGATCAAGTTTAGCGTTATCTACGGCACTCTGGATCGCATCGCTCTCAAATTCGTGACGTCTGCGTTCTTCAGCACGTTCTTCCAGCTTTTTGCGCAGGTCCGATCTATAATCCGCAAAGGTTTCAAAATCGGATATATCCTGAGCGAACTCATCATCAGCCTCCGGAAGCTCCTTAACACGTATATCGTTGATCTTTACCTCGAAGACAGCTTCCCTTCCGGCAAGCTCTTTAGCATGGTATTCCTCGGGGAACGTTACTGTGATTTCCTGGGTTTGGCCCTCAGTCATACCCACAAGCTGTTCCTCGAATCCGGGGATAAACCTTCCAGAGCCTATTAGAAGCTCCTGATTTTGGGCCGTGCCCCCGTCAAACTTAACGCCGTCAACGCTTCCGGAATAGTCCAGATTGACGGTATCGCCGTTCTCGACAGGCCTATCAACCTCTACGAATCGAGCCATGCTTTCGCGGTCACGGTTTATTTCCGCATCCACCATTTCATCCGTAACAGTATACTCGCGCTTGAGTACTTCTATACCCTTATAATCGCCCAAAGCGACTTCGGGATAGACAGCTACTATAGCTGAAAATCTAACGCCGACGCCTTCGGGCAAATCATCATCCGCGCTCATGCCGCGAACCGATTCGATCTCTATTTTCGGCGATTCTACAGGTTTAATGCCATGCTCAATAACGGCGTTTTCATATATTGAATAATACAGGGCGTCAAACGCGCCGTCAAAAAAAACGAACGGGCCGTAAGTTGTTTCGATTACTCTTCTGGGAGCTTTTCCCTTTCTAAAACCAGGCATATTAAAATCCTTGGCGGTTTTAATATATTCTCGCTGCATAGCGTCCTCCAGCGATCTGGAATCGATTTCCATCGAAATTTTTACCCTGCTTCCCTCAAGCGTTTCAAATGTTGACATACTTATTATCCTCCGGATTGCATTCTTTTCCTTTTACTTTAACATCGCAACATTTTAGCACGTTTAGGCATCATTGTAAACGGTCAATTACTCGCCGATTGCTGTTTCTCCCAAAATTAAAACGCGGTCCGAAGGAGCCGCGCTTTAACCTAAAACAGCATTGTGTCCTAAGACGATAATCAGGTTTCCCTGGGGCATCCAATAAAGAACAAGGCGAGCGTACCGGGTCCGCTGTGCGAACCTATTGTAGCGCCTATCATGGATATCTGCACCTTTATTCCCCTAAACATGGCCTTTATCATATCGCTGAGCAGTAGTGCGTCTTCTATGCAGTCGGCATGAGTAATGTTGACAAAGGGATTTTTTTCTATCGATATATATTTGCACATGTTATCAAACAGGCGTTTAACAGCGGACTTCCTGCCCTTTACCTTTACCCTGGGTATCAGATGTCCGGCATTGTCCATGTTCAATACCGGCTTAATATGCAGTATGTCCGCTACAAACGCAGCGGTAGCTTTAACGCGGCCGCCCCGCCTGAGATATGTAAGTTCACTTACGGTAAACCAGTGATGTACGTTTAACTTTGTATCCTCCGCAAAACGGAAACACTCCTCCGCGGTCAGCCCGGCTTTCTTTTGATTTACCATATGCTCTAAAAGAAGTCCCTGTCCGCCGGAAGCGCTTAATGAATCGGACACATATATTTGGCTTCCAGGATATTTTTCCAAAAGCATATTTGCCGCCAGCTGCGCTCCTCCAACTGAACCAGACAGCCCGCTTGAAAAGCCCAAATGCACAATATCATGCCCTTTTTCAAGGATCGGCTGCCAAAGCCGGACATAATCATCGGCCAGTGCCTGGGATGTGCTGATTTTGTCGCCGTCTCGCATGAGACCGTATATTCTTTTAGCGGTTGCTTCGGTCATATCGTCGGAAAACTCTCCGTCTTTATGGATGCACTTTAGGCTTACATATGGCACGTTAAGCTCCAGCATGCGTTCCGGTCCTATATCCACGGTGGAATCGCTTGTAATGATAAAATCCCTCATAGGGCACCTCCGGGTGTTGGATTATGCGTCAAAACACAAAAATTATGATATAATAATAGCATAAATCAAGAATGTGAGCAAAATGTGAAATGGACGTTAAAAAGCCGTGGTGGCGTAGAATTTCCTATGGCTGGTATTATCTTATAGTACTTGTGCTTTCAGCGCTGTGCGTTGGATTGTTTGTTCTTTTATACTCTGGAGAAGGGGCCAGGGTACTGCTGGGGTAAATTCGCATGCCGAAAATAAAAATGGAGAGGGCGTCCTATCTCCGCCCTCTCCGCTTTAATGCTTATTGATCCTATGATACAACGATATTGATTACATTCTTTGCCACGATGACCTTTCGTACGGTCCTGCCTTCTATGAGAGGCGTTACCCCGCTGTGCCCAAGCGCCAGCCGTTCAGTCTCTTCCCTGTCAATACCGCAAGGCAGTTCAATACGGGCTTTGATCTTACCGTTTATTTGCACTCCGTATTCCATCGACTCCTTTATGAGCGCGGATTCGTCATACTGAGGCCATTGAGTATCGTACAGGGGGGTTGTATAACCCAATAGCTCGTTCATCTCTTCGCATATATGGGGGGAAACGGGCGAAAGCAGAGTCAGCAGGGTATGCAGTTCTTCCCTGGTAATCCCTCCACTAGCGTACATTTCGTTTACAAGGCTCATCAGCGCTGCTATGGCAGTATTGAACTTCATCCGTTCATAATCCTCGCCAACCTTCTTTATGGCGCCATGTATAAGCGGACGCATTTCAGGCCGTATGCCATCATAGCTGATCAGCATGTCCATGAGCCGCCAAACCCTGTCGAGGAAGCGTTTGCATCCCTTTGCGCCCTGCGTGCTCCAGGGTATGGGCTGGTCAAAGGCGCCCATAAACATTTCGTACATGCGGAACGCGTCCGCCCCGATTTCATCCACTATTGAATCGGGGGCTATCACATTGCCGCGCGACTTGGACATTTTTTCTCCATTCTCACCTAGTATCATTCCATGGCTGGTGCGCTTTAAATACGGTTCTGGCGTGGATGCTACGCCAATATCATATAAAAACTTATGCCAGAAACGTGAGTACAGCAGGTGCAGCGTAGTATGCTCCATGCCTCCATTGTACCAGTCAACGGGGAGCCAGTAATCCAAGGCTTCCTTTGATGCGAGAGCCTTATCGTTATGCGGGTCCGTATAACGCATATAATACCAGCTTGACCCAGCCCAGTTTGGCATCGTGTCGGTTTCACGCAAGGCGGGAGCGCCACATTTAGGGCAGGATGCATGAACCCACTCGGCGGCCTTGGATAGCGCTGACGAGCCGTCGTCGGACGGGGCATAGTCGTCTACATCAGGAAGCTTAAGAGGCAGCTCGTCATAGGGCAGCGGAACCCATCCGCAGAGATCGCAATACACAAGCGGTATTGGTTCGCCCCAATAGCGCTGGCGTGTAAACACCCAGTCGCGAAGCTTATAGTTGACCTTTTTTTCGCCTATGCCTTTTTCCTCCAGCCACCGTATCATAGCTGGGATTGCATCGCCAACCTCCATGCCGTTGAGAAAACCAGAGTTTACCAGAACCCCGTGCTTGCAGTCGGTATAGGCCTCCTTTGACACGTCTCCGCCGGATACTACTTCAATTATCGGAAGTCCGAAAGCCTTTGCAAACTCAAAATCCCTTGAATCGTGACCAGGCACGGACATTATCGCCCCTGTTCCGTAACTCATCAAAACATAATCGGAGATCCAGATTGGTATCTCCTTGCCCGTAGCCGGGTTTACCGCGTTAAGCCCCTTTAGCGAAACACCCGTTTTTTCCCTTGAAAGCTCGCCGCGTTCAAAATCGCTCTTATGAGCGGCAATACACTGATAGGACCTTACTTCCGCTAAATTCTCTATTCTGTCGGCAAATCGCTCCAGCAGGGGATGTTCAGGGGCAATTACCATATAGGTCGCTCCAAACAGCGTATCCGGTCTGGTGGTAAACACCCTTAGGGTCTCATCCGTTCCCGAAACGGGAAAGTCGATTTCAGCCCCCTCGCTTCGTCCTATCCAATTCTTCTGCTGGGTTTTAACCCGCTCAATAAAATCTACGGCGTCCAGATCGTCTAAAAGCCTCTGGGCATATTCCGTTATCCTCAGCATCCATTGACTTCTAACCCGCTGAACCACCTCGCCGCCGCACCGCTCACATACGCCGTTGACAACCTCCTCATTCGCCAGTCCCACCTTACATGAGGTGCAGAAGTTTATGGGGATTTCCGCCTTGTATGCAAGCCCTCTTTCAAACAGCTTTAGAAAGATCCACTGCGTCCATCTGTAATATTCGGGATCCGAGGTGTTTATCTCTCTGGACCAGTCAAAGGAGAAGCCCAGCCTTTTTAGCTGCCCGCGGAATTTAGCTATGTTGGCCTCAGTAACCCTCTGAGGATGAAGCCCTGTCTTTATAGCGTAATTTTCCGTGGGCAGGCCAAATGCGTCGTAGCCGATGGGGAACAGCACATTATAGCCCTCCATCCGCCTTTTCCTTGCTATTATATCGAGTGCCGTGTTTGAACGGGGATGGCCCACATGCAGACCCTCTCCCGAAGGATACGGAAACTCTATAAGCGCGTAGTACTTTGGCATGGAATAGTCGTCCTTGGCCTCAAAACAGCGCGCCTCCTTCCAGTTTTTCTGCCACTTCTCCTCTATAGCGGCAGGATCGTATCTTTCAGACATAATATTTCCCTCCAAATTAATTTTCAATGAATAAAGGTAAATTAAAAGGCTTTCATCTCAAAAACATGAGACGAAAGCCTGAACTCCCGCGGTACCACTCAAATTGACGAAAAACGTCCGCTTTAATTCCGTAACGAGGAAAGACGCCGCGCCTTAAATGTGTCAGCTTGGGGCGCGAAGCTCCGCGGCGAGATTCGGTACGTCCACATGCCGCCTTTCACCTAATCCGCGGCTCTCTGAAACTGCAACCATACCTACTACTCCGCTTCAATGCATTTATTCATGATATTTTAATCGAACCCGTTTACTGTGTCAAGGGGCAATGTGCCGAAACTTGAAATATGTTTATAAAACCATATTAAAATTGTGTATTTATATATACTTAAATTTAGAATTACATACATATTGATAGTTATAATTATATGCAATATAATAATCTATGGTGGTTCAGACCATACGGCGCTGACGCCCAAAAAGTAACCAACTCGCTTACAGGGGAATTAGAAAACAGTTGGAGGGTATTGCCGCACAAGCCGGTAGCTGGTGACACGTGGGTGGTTATGCCCGGGACAAGATCTATCTCATCTGGAAACAGGGGAAACATAATGGTGGAAATAAAAGTATCGACATATGGGTTTTTAGGATTGGTCATAAACAACTGGAATATATTATCAGGGAACTATTCTTTTAACCTATAAAAAAGGATAGAATTATGTCACATATGCTAACTTTTATGCATTTTATATACGGGGAGGGTTCAGCTGATGACTAAGAAGACATATTATATTCCTGTAATAGCGGTTATGGCCATATTAGCGTGCTGTTTTATAATATCTTCGTATTACCAATCAAGGATTGATAAAATAAAGAATATGTACGAAAACAAGCTGGCGACAGCGGGGTTCAGAATCATATACGACGTTGATGAAGACGTAGACATATTGTTGAAACGAACGGCCGATGAAAGTGCGGATATATTAATACTGAGCCGTGAGCAGGCCATAGAGGCGGGAGAAAAGGTGTCCAGCCTTATAAGCGGCGACAGGCTGGTGTTCTTTTTGGACATGGACTCAAATGAGGTTGAAGCGTGTACATCCGTGCCCTTAAATATCAGGCCGGTTCCGAATAATAGCGATGTCAGGCTGGGCTCAGGCATTATGCTGATAGATGAAGGGATGTATGTTTATATGGAGTACGTGTTAACTTCCATTACTCAGGACATGACGCCTTCTGAAATACATTGGCGCCGTTCGCTGCGTTCGTCGGTAGACGTAAAAGACAGCATAGCCGATTTCTATTTAGACATAATTGAAAACCCAATTTAGTTGACCTCTCTGCATAGTAACGGGTAGCCCTTTAAAATCAAGTGAAGAGCTATCCGTTTTATTATGAGCATTTGAGTTTTTGCCTTTATAAAATCATTCCGATCAAGGAACATAAATATATTAATGAATTCCACTACAGGATGTAAAGGACGGCTTGTAATGAGATTATACATGCACTATAATAATTATATAGTTGGGAAGTTGTCAAAATCATTTATTTTTCATAGGAGGAAATCATGAGAAAGGCCGTCTGTTTTGCATTACTCTTAGCGCTAATCATCCTTGCAGTGTCTCCCGCATTGGCAAAGACAAATGCTCAAGCCCTTTATACGCACGATGAGGAAGCGTTTGAATACATAGAGATGGTGGATCTTATCGGCGACTCCGCCTTTATGTCCGCCGCCTCAGCATCCATAGTTCTTTTTTATAACGGCGAGCCGGTACACAGCGCCTTTTACGGAACGGGGGACGCCGATACTGTATACAGGCTTGGAGACATCAGTTCGCTGTTTGTCTGGGTTAGTGTGATGCAGCTTAAGGAAAGAGGAATGCTGGAGCTGGACAGGGATATAAGGGATTATCTCCCAAATAATTTTTTAAGGCGCCTGAGGTTCAGCGACCCAATCACTATGGAGCATCTTATGAATCAAAACGCCGGCTGGGAGGACTGCTGGCGTTCCGAAACGGCATTCTCCGAGGGCGATGAAAGGCTCCCTCTTGGCGAATACCTATCGCTTGTGGAACCAGGTCAGGCTTACAGACCTGGAATGATTAAGACCGAATCCACCTTCTCTACATCCCTTGCAGCCTATATGGTCGAGTGCATAAGCGGCAAGCCCTACGCTGAATACGTCAAAGAGAACATCCTAACCCCTGTGGGAATGAATTTCACCGCTGTAGACAGGTCGCTGTCCGATAACCCTGAGCTTATCGACAGGGTAAAAGGCGGGGTTATGGCATTTACCTTGTACCCGTCCTATGGAGCGTATGGCACTGTATCAGACCTTTCAAAGTTCATGAAGGCGCTCATGCCAGCCGAAGGGGCGGCGTCCCCGCTATTTTCCAGCAATGAGACGCTTGAAAATATGTTTTCATACTCATATAAGATACATGACTATATCAACGGTATATCCCATGGCTTCATTGAGCGGGATGGATATATAAAAACCCTGGGCCAGAATGTAAATATGAGCGGGTTCTGCGGTACGTTCGCCCTAGCGCCCGAAAACGGTTTGGGTATAATATTGCTTTCAAGCCTTGGAAGCATAGGCGCGGACAGCACGTTTGACGGGCTGTTCGGTACGCGCAATATTGAGATTGCAACCGAAGAGCTACCATATCCATCGGCTCTTACCGATGAATTTATGAGGGCCGACCATCCTCATTCGGGCTATCAGGAATTCGTAAGCTATCTAAAGGTCTATCACCCTTTGATCTCAATGGAGTATTCTAAGTTTTCCGAAAACAAACTGTACTTATATTCAAAGATGTACTCAATAAATTATAGGGCGGGAGCCACATATTTACCGTATTTTGAAGTTATTACGCAGATACAGCCTTATCTTTTCATGGACAAGGCTGGCAATATGATCTATTTTGACTATAGCGACGGTGTTGTAAATAAAATGGTATTTGATGGGGTTGAATACGTTCCCACCGAGTGGAACAGAAGCTTGGCTGTTATAAATTCCAGCATAATCCTCGTATATCTCTGCGCGTTGTGCTCACTGGTACCGGTTGTTGGCGTTGTCATAGGCATTGTGCATAATAAACGCAGGTGCATTTCGACGCGCGGCGCCTCCAAGTTGCTTTTGCCGCTTGCGCTGGCCATCCTGATAACTACTATAAATAACGGAATCCTCGTAAGCTACTCAAGCGCTAACCTTACCTATGCCCAAACAACCTGGCAGTTTATAATCAACTATGTCATGTCAGCAGTTATGATCGCGTGCGTATTGGGGATGGCGATAACCTGGAAAAAGAGCGAGCTCTTTAGGTATCAGAAAGTATGTTATATGCTTACGATTGCGTTTGCTATAATTATTGTGCTTTTCATGGTATTTTGGGGATTCTACTATTAATCTTGAAAGCGCAATAAATAGAAAAATGCGGTTGCAAATGATAGATTGATAATAGTATAATCATTAGGGCTCACGAACGGGCGTCTTGCAAGGCGTCCGTTTTATAATGATATAGGGGACTGCAGATAGTCCGTATAAGACATCGAAAGGGGAAACCATGGAGACAAAATTTGTTTTTATTACAGGGGGCGTAGTATCGTCACTGGGTAAAGGTATAACGGCTGCTGGACTAGGCCGGCTCCTCAAGAGCCGTGGCTACAGCGTATCCATCTGCAAGCTAGACCCATATCTTAATGTGGATCCTGGTACGATGAACCCATACCAGCATGGCGAGGTGTACGTTACAGACGATGGCGCTGAAACCGACCTGGATGTTGGCCACTATGAAAGGTTTATCAACGAATTTTTGACCAAATCTAACAACGCCACCTCTGGCCAGATATATCAGGCGGTCATTGAGCGTGAGCGCAGGGGTCATTATAACGGCGGCACGGTCCAGGTCATTCCGCATATTACAAACGAAATAAAGTCGCGTGTAATCACCGTTGCCCAGCAGTCGAAACCGGATGTGCTAATTGTTGAAATAGGAGGAACGGTAGGCGATATAGAGAGCCAGCCGTTCCTAGAGGCCATACGCCAGCTGAAATGGAGCGCGGGGCCAAACAACTGTGCGTTTATACACGTAACGCTTGTACCATATATTTCCGCTGCGGGGGAACTTAAATCAAAACCAACCCAGCATTCAGTAAAGGAACTGCTTAGCATAGGCATTCAGCCCGATATAATAGTGTGCCGCAGCGATAGAAGGATAGGCAAGGATGTACGCGCCAAGATAGCGCTATTTTGCAACATATCTCCTGACTGTGTGGTTGAAAACCTTAACGCTGATTCATTATACGCCGTCCCTCTCATGCTTGAAAAGGAGGGGCTTTGCAGGGCGGTTACCAAGGTGCTTGACATGGAGGAGAGGGTGCCAGACCTTACGGAGTGGGAGGCTATGGTAGAGCGTGAGCTCACACCAAGGCACAGGTGTACAATAGCCATAGTGGGCAAATACATAGAGCTGCACGATGCGTATCTCAGCATTGCGGAGGCGCTTAATCATGCGGGCACGGCCAACTGCGCCAGAGTGGGAATAGCGTGGATTGACGCGGAAAGCGTGAGGGACTCCAATGCGGACGAGCTCTTTAAGGAGTGCGACGGAATACTGGTTCCAGGAGGATTCGGGGAAAGGGGACTGGAAGGAAAGATCGCGGCCGCAAAATACGCTAGGGAAAATAATGTGCCGTTTTTGGGTATTTGCCTAGGAATGCAGATGGCTGTAATAGAATTTGCGAGAAATGTGCTTGGGTATAAGGATGCTTCCTCAACGGAAGTAAATCCAAACACGCAGCATCCGATAATAGACCTTATGCCGGATCAGATACATAATTTGGACAACCTTGGGGGAACTCTCAGACTGGGCGGGTATTCCTGCCTGCTAAAGGATGGATCAATAGCTAAAGCGGCATATGGAAGACAGGAGATACGCGAACGCCACCGCCACAGGTATGAGTTCAATAACGACTATATTGGCGCCATGGAGGAAGCGGGCATGAGTGTAACGGGCATCAACGAGGAAAGGAATCTTGTTGAAATAGTTGAGCTTAGCGGACACCCGTGGTATGTAGGGGTTCAGTTCCACCCCGAGTTTACATCCAGGCCGGATACCCCGCATCCGCTTTTTACAAGCTATGTAAAAGCGGCTATTAAACGCTGGAACAAAGAACGGGAGGATAACTGAACATGTCAGCTTACGATTTAATTGTTTTAGGCGGGGGCCCTGCCGGTTACCTTGCGAGTGAGCGTGCGGGACACGCGGGACTCAGGGTCTTATGTATAGAAAAGAAAAACGTAGGGGGAGTATGCCTTAACGAGGGCTGTATACCCACAAAGACTTTGCTGTACAGCGCCAAGCTCTACGACGGCGCGGTGTATGGGGAAAAATACGGCGTTTTTGTCAAGGACGCTAATTTTGATCATAAAGCGGTGTTAAACCGTAAGAAAAAAGTGATCAAGCTTTTATCAGGCGGGATAAAGAGCACGCTTAAGGCAAATGGGGTGGAGCTTATATCCGGGACGGGCGTTATATGCAGCCGTGAAAACGATGAATCCCCATTCATAATAAGCGTTGGCAGCGATATATATGAGGGTACCCGCTTGCTGGTTGCAACAGGCTCGTCGCCTGCTGTGCCGCCTATAAAGGGGCTAGAGGAAGGCCTTGAAAGGGGCTTTGTTTTGACAAACCGTGAGATTTTGGACTTGACGGAAGTGCCGGAAAGCCTGGTTGTGATCGGCGGGGGTGTGATTGGCCTTGAAATGGCCTCGTATTTCAACTCAGTTGGATCTAAAGTAACGGTAATAGAGATGCTTGATCATATAGCGGGTGAGAACGATGAGGAATTGACCTCAATATTACAAAAAAACTATGAGCGAAAAGGAATTGCGTTCAAGCTTAGCGCGAAGGTCGTAGAAGTTAAAGATGGTTTTGTAGAGTATGAAACCGATGATGGAATACAGCGCGCGGATGCCGGCAAAGTACTGCTGTCAATAGGCAGGAGGGCTAATACGCAGGGCATAGGCCTTGAATCGATAGGCGTTAAAACCGAGCGGGGCTGCATAATAACCGATGAGCATATGAGAACAAACGTAAAAAATGCATATGCGGCGGGCGATGTAAACGGACGCTCAATGTTAGCCCATACGGCATACAGGGAGGCGGAAGTAGCCGTAAACGATATGCTTGGCGTGGAAGACGCGATGAAATATAATACTATACCTTCCGTTATATATACAAACCCCGAGCTTGGCAGCGTCGGTGAAACCGAGGCTTCGGCCGGCAAGAAGGGCATTGCCGTTAAGGTTGTCAAGATCCCGATGAGGTATTCGGGGCGCTATTTGGCGGAAAACGAGGGGGGCGACGGCAGCTTCAAGCTCATAGTTGACGAAGAAAGCGGCAAAATAATAGGAGCGCATGCGCTATGCAACTATGCGTCGGAATTTATCGTGTCGGCGGGGATTATCATTGAATCCGGCATGACGGTTGACCAGGCAAAGAGGCTGATTTTCCCTCATCCGACAGTTAGCGAAATAATAAGGGAAGCGGTATTTCAATGCTGATATCCGAGGCGGAGGCCTTCATGCGCATTGCGCTGGAGCAGGGCCGAAAGGCTTTTGATATAGGAGAGGTTCCCGTGGGAGCTGTAATAACAAAGGCCAACGAGGTCATATCATTTTCACATAACCTTGTTGAGACTCAAAAGGATCCGACAGCGCATGCGGAGCTGCTGGCCATAAGGGAGGCGGCACATAGGCTTGGCGACTGGCGGCTTAGCGGATGTGATATATATGTAACGCTTGAGCCATGCGCAATGTGTGTTGGGGCATGCATAGGGGCCAGACTTGATAACATTATATTCGGAGCGTATGATAAGGTATCGGGATGCTGCGCGTCGGTAGCCGATTTGGCTGATGGCTGGTTATCACACTCGCCAAAGGTGGTCGGCGGAGTGCTAGAGGGCGAATGCGGCGCTATTATGACAAAGTTTTTTAAAGAAAGACGCAGTAAAGGCGTATAAAGGATTAAAGATGGGTGAGTTCAAGCTGAAAAACCCTATGTTTATTACAAGCGTGGGGAATGGGGGAGACGGCTATCCTGCTCCCGCAATGGCGGAAATAGCGATGGTGGGCAGGTCAAACGTAGGCAAATCAAGCCTAATAAATTCATTGTGCAATAATTTCAGGCTTGCTAGGACATCCCAGCACCCAGGTAAAACAAGGCTGATTAACTTCTTTAGCGTGAACAATGATTATTACCTCGTTGACTTGCCAGGATACGGGTTTGCAAAGGCGCCAAAATCGGAAAAGGCGCAATGGGGCCGTCTGATAGAAAACTATCTTTCATCCGGAAGGGTTACACATATATTTTTGTTGTTAGACATCCGCCATGAACCAACAGCAGAGGACAGGCAGATGCTACAATGGATCCTTTACTATGGGATTCCGTTTACAATCGTCGCCACCAAGGCAGACAAGATCGCGGTATCAAAAAGGCAGCAAGCGGCCAATAAGGTTGCAAAACTGGCGGGCGCGCCGCCATACGCCATTGCCTACTCGGCCGAATCGGGACAGGGGAGGCCGGAACTGCTGATAAGAATTGGCGATGTCTTTTCCGATGCTCATGAGGGCAGCGGTTCTGATGAGGCAAATACTGATTATAATGATTAATAGAAAGCGTATTTGAGGAGGTGTTTTCATGGGATACAGGAAATGCCCTAGATGTGAACTAAATTATATTCGAGATGGTGAAAAGCTGTGCGGTGTGTGTAAAAACGCTGTTTTGACGTCATGCGAACCCGACGAGGACGACGACCTTGTAGTAATATGTTCCGAGTGCGGGGAGAACAGGGCCATGAACGGATCCATGCTTTGCGCCAACTGCATGAGAAATCTTCGGGAGCCGGTTTTAAAGGGCATTGACGACACAATTCTCTTTAAAGATATAGGTATCGGTGAAATGGAGAAGCTGGAGATACCGGTTGACGACAGCATACCGGAAAGCGAACTCATTGAGATTGACAGCGAGCTCAGCTCGTCCGAGGATGAGGAGCTGTAAGGTTTGATATGGAGGGGTAATGCACGTATTCGCTATAGGAGACATTCACCTTCCCGGAGGTATGGACAAGCCAATGGATGTGTTTGGCCCCCATTGGGAGGGGCATTTCGACAGAATGAGCCGATACTGGAGGGATAGTATACAAGAGGGGGATATTGTTCTCATACCTGGAGATATAAGCTGGGCTATGCAGCTAAACGAAGCTATGGAGGATATTCTCGCTCTATCCGAACTGCCTGGAAGAAAGGTCCTTTTGCGTGGCAACCATGATTATTGGTGGAGATCAATTTCAAAGCTTAGAGCTGTATTGCCAGACAGGGTACATGCTATACAGAACGATTCGCTCGAGATAGACGGCTTGGGTATAGCGGGTTCAAGGGGATGGAACTGTCCTGGCTCACAGGGCTTTACCGATAAGGACAAAAGGATTTACGAGCGTGAATTGCAAAGGCTGAGGCTATCCCTATCTACATTGCCAGACCGGAAAAACGCGATATGTATGATGCATTTTCCCCCGTGCTGTGATAGGAATGTTAAAACGGGTTTTACCGAGCTGTTCGACGAGTTTGAGATAGAGCATGTGGTATATGCCCATCTGCATGGGATCGCTCATAAGGGAGCGTTTGAGGGACGCCTTAACGGCACGACGTATACGCTTTGCTCATCAGACCATCTTAGCTTCAGGCCCAAAATGATACTATAGCGCTGGAAGAATTGTCGCTTTTGGCTGCATAAGGGAAATTAATAATGTTAATATTAACGGTAAGAAATTTAAAAAAAGCATTTGTGGATCGGATTTTATTTGAAAATCTAAATTTTGATATAGATTCAAAGGATAAGGTTGGTCTTGTAGGAGTGAATGGATGCGGAAAAACAACCCTGATGAATATGCTGATTGGCATGGACGCGCCCGATGAAGGAACTATACATTATTCAAAGGGGACCGCTGTTGGCACAATGCAGCAACATATCGAAGACGACGGTTTGACCCTGTTGGACAGCATTATGAAGGTTTTTTCCCATCTTGAGGATATGGAAAGGGAGCTTGAGAAAATAGCGCAAAAGCTGAGCCTGGGAGAGGGCAACGTTGACTCGCTTATAAACCGGCAGCATGTTTTACAGGAGCGGTTTGAAATGGAAGGCGGCCTTACATTCCGCAGCAGAGCCAGGTCGGCGGCGCTTGGCCTGGGGTTTACAGACAGCGATCTTAAAAGGCAGCTAAAGACGTTCAGCGGAGGGCAGCGCAATAAGGCCCAACTTGCCCGGGTGCTGCTGTCCGGCGCTGACCTCCTTATGCTGGACGAACCTACTAACCATCTTGACGTTGAGAGCATTGAGTGGCTTGAAGAGTATTTAAAATCGTACTCAGGGGCGTTTATTGTCATATCACATGACCGTTATCTGCTGGATAAGATCACAAACAGAACGTTGGAGCTTAAACTGGGATCGCTGTATTCCAGTCAGGGCAATTATACTAGTCATATGGAGCGCAGGGGTACTGAGCGTGAAATCCAGCTTAGGCATTATCAAAATACGCAAAGGGAGATCAGGCGCATCTACGGAATAGTGGAGCAGCAGAGGAGATGGGGACAGGAACGCAACTTTGTCACCGCCGAATCAAAACTAAAACAGATAGAACGGTTAAAAAACACCCTTGTAGAGCCTGAAAGGGATCCCCAGTCCATCAAGTTCGGTTTTACTGCGAAAGATATCAGCGGAAACGACGTCCTTATTGGGGAGGATTTGTCAAAGGGATATGATGGAAAGAAAATATTTAATAAAGTTAACCTGCATATAACGAAAGGGGAGAGGGTATTCCTAATCGGCGCGAACGGATGCGGAAAGACGACGCTTCTAAGGATATTGGCGAGACAGGAACGCAGCGATTCAGGCTTTTTCAACTATGGTGCGCATGTTAGCGTGGGCTATTATGATCAGACGCTGGGCCAGCTTTCAGCTCAAAAGAGCGTTTTAAACGAGGTTTGGGACGATCACTATACAAAAATGACGCATAGCCAGATAAGAAACGCGCTTGCGGCATTCCTGTTTAGGGGCGACGACATTGAAAAGAAGGTCGCCAACCTGTCAGGAGGTGAAAAGGCACGGGTACAGCTGCTTAAACTGATGCTTTCTCAGGCTAACTTTCTGCTCCTGGACGAGCCGACAAACCATCTTGATATAGCCTCCAGGGAGGCCCTTGAAAGCGCATTAATGGATTATGGGGGAACGATGATCATCGTTACCCACGACAGATACCTTGTCAACAAGCTTGCCGACAGAGTATTATACATGGACGAAGAGGGGATTACCGAGTATATTGGAGGATATGACGACTTTGTTGAGGCAAAGACGTATAGGAGGAACAAAAACCGGTCAATCGCATCATCGGGAAAGGCAAAACAAAATGATTATAAACGTCAAAAGGAGCTTCAAAGCGCTGTCAACCGTATTAAGGGCGAGATAAGGCGTATAGAGGAACGCATTATGAATGCGGAGGCCGAGCAAGAGACTATAGCTGCACAAATGGCTAAGCCCGATGTCGCCTCAAACTATAAAAAGACGGGGGAGCTTGATGAAAGGGCAAGGGAACTAGCTAAGAGGGTTGAGCTTCTGTACCAGGACTGGGAGAGGAAAAATTCAGAATTAGATGCGTTTATTGATGAATTTCATTGACAAATGGTCATTAGTGGCCGTATAATCTACTGGATTGTATAAAAGGAGATATATATTATGACAGTTACAAATGTACCTACACATTTGAAGCATAAACCCGTAGTTATAATCGACAATTATGGCGACGTTGACGGTAGATGGGCGTGCGATACGGATGCAAGGGGGATTTCTCTAGGGTTGGCGCAGTGGAATGAGCGCGGCAGAGTAGACGCTTCGTTAAAGGTATGGCGCAACTCAGGAGACAGATGGTCGAGGCTTAGCGAAGAATTGCCAATTCACCGTGTAATTGACCTGTGCATACTGTATTGTTCCGCAAAGCAGTATTTTGACCACCCGCGCCATTTCCCTATGTATTATGACAAAAAGAATCCCTTGGTTGAACGCATCGGAATACAAGGCGAGGATATGAACGTCAGCATATGTACATCTAACGATAATATTGACGAGGACGTTGAGCTGTTATTGAATTCAATAAGCAGGGATGAAGGCATGATATCAGAGCGGCTTCGCATACTTGGAGCCAAGTTAAAGGAGTTAGGCTATGTAGAATAGGGAGCAATAAAATACGAGTTTCAGGGGGCATCATATGGTTAAACATTACGATGCCCTTATTATTATGATGTTAGGTTAAGTTACAACAACAACATTATGGTAACCGCGACAAAACCCGTTGACAGGATTAAGATTATTGTGCCTATAGCGCCAGAGATATTCTTAATCCTGAAATTATGTATTGTGTAAGCGATTCCATAAATAGCGCTAAGCAGCGAATAAATAATTAATAAAGCCATACTCTACTCCAAATGCGTTGAACTAAAGCTATCTTCAAACTGTATAGTAACATTAAAGTTAGCTTCCATATTTTCGTACTGCTTTTTCCAGTTATACTCCTCCCATGCGTCCGTAGAATTAAATTGTAGTACGGCATGCTTGCCAAATCCGAAAGCATCCGAGTGTATACTTTTACACCCTTCGAATATTCTGCTCATTTGTTTTTCAAAGTACTTTTCTATGTCGGAACCCATCTCGGGCCACTTTGATTCCAGAAGCTCCACGGAATCATGCATTACACGGCACTTTATCCCTATTTCAACTTCTGCCACAGGGGTAGGATACAGGGATAAGTTAATCTTTGGGGAACCCGAGGTATGAATAAGGCACTCGATGAGATTGCCATCAGGGGCGTGTATAGCCAGACTACCAGTATGAAATTCTCCTCGGCCTATAAGCAGATACTGTGTATCGGGGCCATTCAGGGTTCCTGTCATGACCCAGCCGTCAAATATGGCGCTTCCCATAAGGGTTGATTTCAGACCGCCTATCCGTTCAATGCCTACGGTAGTATCCTCTTCCTTTGGCTTGGGTTCTTCGCCGGTTGCTTCAGACTCTTTTTTACGTTCGTCCGATATAATCGATTCGTCTATATTGCCAAGGGGAATGATAGCGTCCATTCTGCCAGCGTTTGTGCTTTCAAAAAAGGAAACCGCATTGGTGAGGGGAACATATCCTCCTATCCCATACCTGTTGATAAGCCCAGACTGCAATAATTCAGAGCTTATGCCCTCGCCTGTATCCATTCCCTGCATAAAGTCGCGGGCTTCTCCCTGAATGACAAGGAGATACGTGGACCGACGGATCTTTACGGAGTCGAATGTAAACGAGAGGAAGTCCTTCATCAATCCCTCGCGGGCGGCGTCTGATGAGAACAATATAATACTTGTGCGCGTAAAATTAATTATGTTTGTTAGGGCCGCGCGTATTATCCTCATAGCGTCAAATAGGCTTTCACCTTCAGCACCTACCAATGTCGACTCTGCAGCCGCGTCCCCTTCGGGGTCCTTAGGTCCCTTTTGTATCATAAAGGTAACAAAATATTTTAGTTGTTTCCCCTTATCAACGCCTACGGCCAACACAAATGCATGATCCTCTGGGGCGCCCTGCTGAAGGCAGCCCGTCATGCTGGTACATAGTATAAAGATAATGAGTAAGATACTAAGCTGCTTCATTGCGTTTCTTTTTATCGCTCCTTACTGATTTTACTATTGCTACTATTGAGGCTGCCGCCAAAGGAATCAGCAGTATCGCAAATCCCAAATCTGGAATTAAGTTTATAAGGCCGGACGCCCATTCAAAGGTTTTTGATATGTTATCCGATCCTGTACAAACCAGAATGGCAGCCGTACCTATACATATGGTAATGGGCCTGATATCACGCTGGTTAAAGCATTTTGCATAGAGGAACGAGGAGCCGTAGATATAAAATGAACACGTTAATATGGTTCCTATCAGCCATATCATTGAGGCAAACCTGTCAAACCTGATCCCAAGCGTTTCTGTAAGCATACTGATCTGCGAAAAAGGTATTGACATCCGCTGTAGCTCTGTATAGTTGTAGGTGAGCCCTATACTTAACTGTATAATCGTTATAAGGACAAAGGCTATTAAAGAGGCTATCAGGCCCGATCGTTTTGCGTTCCCAAGGCCTTGAGTCCCGCCAGTCAAGCTAAGCAGAAGGAGAAGCGGCGGCAGGAACTTAAATACGCCGGACGAGGTAAACATTGCCATATCCGAGACGTCATTGCCGATGAGAGGATATAGGCGGTGGGTCTCATAGCCATCTGCCGCAACAACGATGATAACTGCGATAGAGAGCAGAAACAGAAGGGATATGCAGTTTGCCGTACGGCCTATGGTTTCAAGTCCCATCCATGATAACGCTACCATAACGGGCAATATAAACGACGCGACGGCAGTGGATGAAGCGTCGTTGGTCATGATCCGCAAATAGGCTAAAATGTTTACAAGCGGTCCATAAACCAAGGAAACGAGAGCCAAACAAATCAAAACGGTTATAATTTTTCCTATAACTTTTCCAAAGGAATACTCCAGCATCGTATGAAGATTTACGGTTTCACTGCGGCGTATAGCATAGCATATAAGTAAAAACGCCGCGCCCGACAGCGCCAGAGCAAGCGGAAGTGAGATGAAAGTGGAATTTCCATTTGCGTAGGCCTTTGCACTGTCGATGGAAAACATTCCGTTAATAAGCAACGCTATACCGATAACATTAATAGTCTCGCGCGTTCCAATTCTTCCTTCCCTTAGGTTCATAGCTTGCTGTCCCCCTTGGTGTTTGCATAGTCCTCCGCCCTTTGCCGCATTTTTATCACGCCTCTGAGTATAACTGGACGGCGGGAATGAGTTTTGGGTGCATAGGGACTTAAAAATGGTACGCCGTATGATTTTATCGACGCCATATAAGCGATAATTAATAAAGCGGTAACGGAAACACCAAGAAGGCCTCCAAGCCATCCTGCAAATACAATCGCGAGCCTTGTATAGGTAGCGCACAATGAGAGGGAGTAGTCTGGAATGCAGAAGTTTCCAAGTCCGGTTAATGCTACAAGAATCAATATTACAGAGCTTGCGAGGTTAGCCGCTACAGCTGCTTGCCCAAGTATAAGGCCACCTATTATGCCGATGGCCTGACCAATGCTTCCAGGAACACGGATTCCGGCCTCCCTTATAAGATGAAATACTAGAAGCAGAAATATCATCTCTGCCTCCAGCGATACGTTTACGAACTTCCGCGAGGTCATCAGCGTTGTAAGCACCTCTGTGGAAAGCATGTCCTGATGGTACAGCGCCATTGCAATGAAAATACCTGGCAAAAGCAGCGATGTAATCGCGCCAAAATACCTTACAACGCGCAGTATACTCCCTAGAAGCGGCTTTAGATAAGCATCCTCCGAACTGGTCATAAGTGAAAAAAGGGTAACCGGCATTATTACAGCGGCTGGGCTGCCATCAAGCAGCACAGCCACATGACCCTGCATAATATGTGATGCTGCGCGGTCGGGGCGCTCCGTTATCAGCGTTTGCGGGAACGGGGAAAGGTTCTTACGTGAGGCCAGCTGGTCCAATACGCCTACGTCAAGTACCGCGCGCGTATCAACTGAGCTTAGCCTACGCTTTATCTCATTTAATAGTGTTTCATTTACAATCCCTTCGCAATAAAGTATTCCAATACGTGTACTGCTTTCAGAGCCGCTCCCCCGAAATTCGCATACAAAGTCGGTTCGCCTGACTATGCGCCTTAGAAGGGTTATGTTGGTACGGATGCTTTCGGAAAACGCTTCTTTAGGTCCAAGAACGGTTTTTTCATTTTCGCTCATGCCTACGCTTCGCTTTTCAAATCCGCGTGTATCTACGATGATTGCGGATGCATCTTTATCTATAAATACTGCTGTCTGGCCTTCGGTGATAGCTTCCATCACCTTATTCCAATCCGTTTCCGTATTAGCTTCATTAACTGCAAATATGTTTTCTATAGCGAATTTTGTAAGCGACCCGTGGGCGCCCTCAAGGACGCCTTTCTTCATCCCAGATCGCAGAATGAAATCATTGATATTATTGCCATCGGCCATTCCGTTGATGAACGCCGCCGCTGCAGGAACAAGGCCGCCTAGCATAAAGCGCCTTATAATCAAATCCGGATTGATATCCTTGCGAAATTCGCTATATATGCGGTCAATGTTGATCTCAATGGATGCGTCAACCGGCTTTTTTTGAGGTTCACTGGTATTGGGAATATCGTCGGATACGCCTAATAAGCGCGGCTGTCCGCTTTCCCGTTCCAGCAGTTCGAATTCACCTGGTTCAACGTCAAAATTTATATTTAACCGGGACCAAACGCCCATGCATACCATCCTTCCTTTCAGTCTAAGTATTAACAGATTTTTTGCTATTAATACAGCGTACAGGTCCTGAATGAATCGTTTGGTGTAATTGAGTCTTGCAAACAATTAAATGCCAGGTTGCAGTTTTGGATGAAAGCAATAATTAAATATTGTTACTTAACAACCTAAGAAATACTACAGCCTGCACATAGACTTCAAGCCTGAATTGAAAGTTCACCATAAATTTTATATAATCAAAACAAAAAAGAAAGCAAGCGGCAGCTGCGGACATTCAAGCTCTGTATGGTAAAATGCAACTCCAGAAATCAATATAATGGATTAAGCACGAACTATAGCATAACAGCATAAAAGAGGGTATTTTTGAAACTCAATGAAAAAACTTATTATTATTGAAAGCTAAAGAAAACGTCGCAAGGGGTTCTTGCCTAAGGAGTGAGCCGCCGGGCGGTTTCCAAGTGGGAGTTGGGCGGCGCGACACCGGGAGTTTATAAGATAATTGCTCCTGAAGAGGTATTAGAGATTACTGCTGATACTGCCCCTTAATGAATCGGGAAAGGCCGAAAACGAAGCGCCCCAGTGGCTAGAGCTGAACCCTCAGATACCTTAAATTGAATAAAGAGATATATTCAGGGTTTATCATTTCGTCAATAGGTGATGTTAACATGGCAATTAGTGCGGTGGCGAAGCTTGGATTTGAAAAATATTAGGGTTAATAAAAAGCCTATGGTTTCACAGGCGTTTATATTCCCCATTATTTTACCTAATATATTAATTGCGGCAGGTGGAGTGATAATTATTGTAGGGTTGATGCTGATGTTAACTCTTAAAAGAAACAACAAAAAAGCATGAACGGTATTACTGCTTTAGTGCCGCAATGCAAGCGTACGATAGCTTTACCATCGTACGCTTGCATTTACTTTAGAGATCTAACAATCAGTCCTGGGGCCTGCCTGCCCGATATGCCTCCTGTACGCATGACTGATGTCTCGGACAGGCCTTGCTGTTTTCATGCACCTTAGAATTGTACAGGTGAATACAGAAATGCCCCCCAAAATTGTTAGAAGGAATAGGATTTGAGAGATGAGGCATGGTGTGCATGCTTGCGGCAACCGTTCTTCCGCCTGATGTAACCCATATGGGTCTTCTGTTCCACGACCAGCTGTTGTTTGATATTTCAAACATAATTTTAGTGTCTGCGGCTGTTAGAGGAACGCTGTCCGCATGATACCACCCGCCAAAGCGTCGGACTCTGAAGCTAAGTCCTGTTCTTACATCAGTAATGGTAAAGTTTTTGCCCTTAGCCATCCATTCAGAGCCTCCCTTAAACCAATCAAGAAGCTCAACCGTCCCCTTTACCTGATTAAAGACCGCATTCTCCTTGCGTATGTTGTTGCCTGAGTCATATACGGCATTAAGGGTTTCCGATCCGACTATACCGTCAACGGATAGCTTTGCAAGCTCTTGAAATTCCAGCACTGCAGTTCTTGTCTTAGCTCCAAACAGTCCTGTTATATCGGCCTTTGACAAAAATCCCCTATCATATAGCTCCTGTTGCAGCTTTCGTATATCCGCGCCTTCCATACCCATGCGAAGCTGGTTTTCCTCCGCGGTAGCGCCTCTTGTCATACGGAGCTTGTCGTATCTTACATAACCGCTGCTATCGCCTATTAGCGCAAAACACCACTCGCCGATCATAGCTTTAACCTTAATTCCTTGGCCGCCCGTAAGCTCTTTAATTATATATGAGCTTGGGGAGGGCCCGCCATAGAGATTAACCCCATCTTCAAGCACGTATGCGCCCCGGGTGCCGTTTGTATTAACAAAAAGATAGTCGCCGCGTATGTATCCTACAGAGTCGTCGTATAACACCCTATACCAGCCATTATCATACGCCAGTACTTCCAGGCGCGTATCCAAGGCAAGTTTGGTGATAATATCGCACTCCGTATTAGGTTCCACACGCAAGTTTACATCGGATGAAGTAACCTGCCCGTATTCGCGCTCTACGCTATCCTCCGCACGCGCCTGACGGCTTGCTGGGGTGAACAGAATGCTTGCGGAAAGCAATGCGATTGAGACCGCTTGCAGAAACCTGGTATACTTCATGTAATCGCCTCCTGTAGGTTATTCTTTCTTCCAGCGTTTGAGCATTGGAAATACATCATTTAACATCTTGCGCGCAGCCCCCTCGCTCATGTTTGGATTTGACTCCACCATGAACGGAATGCATTGCTCAATCATCTCATCCATCGTACATTCAGACGTAAACGATCCGTCCGAATAACAATATACACAGTATTCCTCATTCTTGCTTCCGTCGGCTTCCGTTCCTAACAGCTCGTCCGTGCTGAGTGGCATAGCGCAGCTTTGACAATACTTCACGTCCATATTAAAAGGCCTCCCTCCAGTGTAATCAAGTTATATACTGCCGTTCATACTCCGGCATATCTGTATTATATATCAGATCAATGTTTTGGTAAAGTGCAAATAGATTACAATATTTGACCTTTTCTAATTGCTACAAGGCAGGAGGAGGATAATTACCCTTTATTATACCGTAATTATACTCCAACGAGCTTGTATAGTTCCTTATTTCATCCAAGTCACTGTTGCCTAACGCGGTCCTAAGCAAGCTTATACCGTTTTCAAGTGTAGAACGTTCGGTTTCAGGCAGCGCTACTACATTATTAAGGTAGGTTTGGACATCAGTTATCAATTCGTTTGCCGCAATGACCGCCTGACTAAGGCCGTCACCGCCTCCATGGTATGGCGGCGTATGCAAGCCGCATAGTAAAGCGGGATCTGCGTTTGCCGCATACTCCTCAATAGTTGCGTCGGTAAACACAGCGTTTGGCATTGCGGCCAGTACATCCTCTTTTGAGAACTGGCTATACATTGATTCGGACGATATTAACACAACGCTTCCGGTAGTGGTTCCGTAGGGCTGACAGTAAATGGACGCAGGTTCGTGAGAAGTTGAGCACAATTCAACGATTACATGCATATTACAGGATTCAGTGGGAATATCATCGCTGTAAAACCAGTCGGTAACAGGGGTATGTCCCCCCGTATCATGTTTGCAGGCTTCTGTCGCTAAAAGTCCGGATATTGAACATACAGTACGTCTTTCCAAGCCAAGCTGTACTGGGGAATCGTCCATGATGGGCTTATCCGTATAACCTTCGTGGATCTGGGACATAAACGCCTGCCATAGCGGCGCGGCGGAGTTTCCGCCTGTTGAACCGCTTCTAAGCTTATTTTTATACTGATCGTGACCAACCCAGATGGAGGCTGAGTAATATGGCGTCATCCCAGCAAAATATGCGCTCGTATACTCGTCATTGGTGCCGGTCTTGCCAGCCACCGTCATGCCGTCGATCTTGGCTCTTGTACCGGTACCGCTGTTTACAGCATTTGTAAGCATGTCTATTAACATGTACGCGGTGGAACGTTTGAATACCTGACGTGTTTCCCTGATATCATTTGCATCAATTATTATCTTGCCGTTTGAGTCGACAACACGGGTAAACGCCATAGGCTCTATGTATTCGCCTCCGTTTGCTATGGCTCCGAACGCTGCCGCCATCTCAATAGGGGTAATCCCCGATGTACCAAGCGCAAGCCCAGGTCCATCGGAGTTTATCCTAGACCTGTCTATCCCAAGGTTGGCCAGATAATCGGTTGACGTGGCCGGTGTAACATACTCAAACAGCGTCCTCGCAGCCACTATGTTCAAAGAGGACACAACACCGCGCCTTATGGTCACCGGTCCCATCCACTTTGAGCTGCCAAGCGCAGGGTAACCTTTGCCGCCATATCCTTCAATTTCTCCTGGGAAATTCGCTATGATAGTAGCTGGAGAGGCGCCTAGATCAAGGGCGGGACCATATACCGCAATAGGTTTTATTGAGGAGCCCACAGGGTTGTTGCTCATATAGGCGCGATTCCAAGCCTTTTTTACCGTAGGGGGAGTTCTTCCTCCGATTATTGCCCTAAGCTCGCCCGTATGATAATCGAATACCACCGCGGACGCCTGGGGCTGTATAATGCCTTGACCGGATGTGTAATCAATGGCGGTTGATGGATCGGCAAGTTCAGGATACTTATCCCAGTTCGTTATTGTATCCTGAACAAGGTGCTGCATTTGTGTATCAACAGTTGTATAGATATGATAGCCGCCTGTTCTCAGTTCGTTTTCAATAGAGGTGCGGTTCTCCTTTGTATCCAGCATATTGCGCTGGATGAGCATATGCGTGACAACGTCATAAATGGCATATTCGACAAAGTAAGGCATATCATACATCTGCTTCTGTTCAGAGAATTGCAGAATTTTCACCTTATCATTGAGAGCAGTCTCACGCTGTTCAGAGGTTATAAATCCAGCGTCATACATAGCCCATATAACTGTATTTGTACGCTCTTCAGTGATGTCCATCTTATTTTGGCCTTTTTTTTCACCCTCCGTATAGGTGCGTGTATACGTATTCGCCCGTGGATTGGTATAATAGGGCTTTTGTACAAGGCCGGCTATCATGGCGCATTCCCTAATGGACAATTCGGATAGCTCCTTGCCAAAATAGTCCTCTGCAGCCGCCTTTACGCCATAGTTTGACTCCCCGAGGTATACGTCGTTCATATAGGCTTCTAAAATATGGTCCTTATCAATGGTATTCTCAAGCTCCAGCGCCAGATAGGCCTCCTGGATCTTGCGCTTGTAGGACTGCTCGTTTGATAAAATCTTATTTTTTATCAGCTGCTGAGTTATAGTGCTTCCGCCATGGGTATTCTGATTTAAAAACGTGTTTATTATAGCGGAAACAAGCCTTTTTATGTCCACTCCGTTATGCTTATAAAACCTTACGTCCTCAATGGCGATAACGGCGTTTTTCAGCATATCGGGTATTTCATCAATCTCTACCCAGTCCCTGTATTCTAAACCGGAAAACGTAGTAATCAGGTCGCCGTCTTTATCATAGATAAAGGATGTGCGGTCGCTTTTGGTCAGCTGGGAAACATCCAGCTCAGGGGTGGTGTCCACATATGCCTTTGCGACGCCAAGCACCAAACCGAAGCATGCGCATCCTATGAGAATCAGCGCCACTATCATTACCTTCAGCGTACTGAACAGAACCGCCAGAGGAAAAGGTTTTGTGTCCTTGCGCTGCACAAACAGGTCTTTTATTTTTGTCTTTTCCTTATTGCTGGCGTCGAAAAACATATTATCCGTATTTTCTGATCTGGAGGTTCGCCTTAAACGGGTTTTACCGTCATGCGAATCGTTTGTTTTATAGGAATCCATGTCATCATATCCCTTTCGAGTATAGATTTAGCCAATGATAGTATAGCATAAGGCGGTATAATACGGCAATTGACTTTACATATTGTTCATATCTATGCTGGTTTGTAATACTTGCTGCTTGAATATAAATGACCCCGTTCAGTCAAAATAAAAACATAATATTTAATAGCTACATTGTAAGAAAGGCGGTAAACATAAATGTTTAGACATGAGAAAAGACTTCTTCAAAACGTACGCGTAGACGGCCCAAACGCCAACTATGCGGCCATGCTTCAAGAGCAGCTCGGAGGCCCGCAAGGAGAGCTGAAGGCGGCTATGCAATACCTGTCCCAAAGTATGAGAATAAAGGATCCCGACATAAAGGATCTGTTCCTTGATATCGCATCCGAAGAGTTGGGGCACATGGAGATGGTTGCCACAGCGGTCAGCCTGCTTAACGGCCATGATCCCGATGCGATGAACGCTTCCATAGGAAATATTGAGGCACACGTTCTTTCAGGGCTTACGCCCATGCTGGCCAACGCTTCAGGATATCTTTGGACAGCCGCTTATGTAAACGAAACCGGTGATTTAGCTGCCGATATACTATCCGATATAGCTTCTGAACAAAGGGCAAAAGTGGTATATCAGTATCTCTATCGACAGATAAATGACAATGGCGTCAGGGAGATGATTGATTTTCTTCTAAACAGAGAGGAGGCCCACAATACGATGTTTAGGGAGGCGTTCAACCGAATACAGGATTCAGGATCCCAGAACGACTGGGGCGTAACAAATGACTCGAGAATATATTTTGATCTTTCAAGGCCAGGTAATAATAGCTTTGATCCGGCCAAGAGCCAGGCGCCTGCTTTTGATTTTACCACAAAATAATAAGCGGTCATGATTACACGGCAATAAAAGCGCTGGATAGGCTGAATAAAAACAGGGGTTATAAAATCATGTCAATAGCATAATTTTATAACCCTTTAATATTTATGATAGCTTTTTCTTATACAATCACAGCTTTTAGCGCTTCTACTACGTCACTTGAGGTTATTGCCCTTAAACTGATCGTTTCCGCCGCTTTATCCGCCGCTTTTCCCAGCAGATAGGCGCCCGCGCAAGCAGCTTCAAACGGTTGCAGGCCTTGTGCCATCATGGCAAGTATGATACCGGTTAAAACATCGCCGCTGCCACCTTTTGCAAGCCCTGGATTACCTGTAAGATTATAAGCTATATTGCCTCTAGAAGAGCAAATAACACTGGTAGCGCCTTTTAAGAGCAGGTTTGCATTCCATCTTTTAGAGAACATCGACGCAAACCCAACGGGATCCCGCGTTACATCCAAAGCACTGCACGCGCAAAGGCGGGCCATCTCGCCGGCGTGCGGTGTAAGGACGCTATTTGGATGAAGATATTCATAGAGACTAGCATCGCCTGATATGGCGTTAAGCGCGTCGGCGTCTAAGACCGAGGGCTTGCCCGATTGCAGGACACGGCTGACAACCCTTTTTACCCCTTCGTCTCGCCCCATACCGGGGCCTACGGCTATGCAGTCCGCCCAGTCGATGAGACTGTCAAGTTTTAGCATATCAGCGCCGCCCCAACCGCCTTCCGGAATTGGGTTAACCATAGCTTCAGGGACCGTAAAAAGCGCTGGGCTTATTTCGCCAGGAACCACGACCTTCAATAAACCCGCTCCAGCCCTGAGCGTTGCTCTTGCCGACATAACGGACGCGCCAAAAAAGCCTTCGCTTCCAGCTATAAGAAGCGCGCGGCCGTGACTCCCTTTATGTGAGTCTGGTAGCCGTCTTGGAATAAGCCGGACTATGTCGTCGTATTCCAGGCAGTATTCGCATTTATCAAATTTGTATCCCTTGGAATTCATGCCTATTGGGGCGATCTCAAGCTTACCTGCGTATTCACGGCCTGGAAACAGAATAAGGCCGCGCTTTAGATGTTGAAAGGTTACGGTAGCGTCAGCTTTAAAGGCAATCCCCAGAACCTTACCTGTATCGGAACATATGCCCGACGGAATGTCAACGGCTATGCGATACGCCTCAGCTTTATTCATAGACTCTATGGCTTTTGCCGGCAATCCTGTAACACTTCGGGAAAGCCCCGTACCAAAGATAGCGTCCACCATTATATTGTTAGCTGATGTCAGATTGGAGATTTCACCTTCATCCTTTACATTTACACAAGGAAGACCTATATTCCTAACCGACCTTAGGTTTATGGCTGCATCACCCTTTAACGCCGAATCCTCGCATAACAGGGCGGCGGATGCGTTCACTCCGTTCATATGAAGTATACGCAGCAGCGCCAATCCGTCGCCTCCGTTATTACCTTTTCCGCATATAATTAACACACGGCTTTCTGAATTTATATGGCAAAGCACATGCCTGAATAATGCGTGTGCGGCGTTCTCCATGAGAACGGACCCAGGAGTTCCGGTTTCGTTTATAATATGCGCATCAAGGTTGCGCATGGCCTCTGCGGTCAAAACCCTTTTCATAATCAAAACAGCTTAGCCGTTAACCTACCAGTATGGCCTGTGCTATTGCTAACTCCTTTATATGAGAAATACTAATGTGTATTTCGCTGCCGCCAAGCGCCTTCATTCGCCTTGTAGCTGTATCGTGGAGGGTAACATTCGGCTTTCCAGTTTCGTCGTGAACTATTTCAATGTCCTTCCAATCGATGCTGTCAAAACCTGACGAAAGAGCCTTAAACGATGCCTCTTTGGCCGCGAACATGCCGGCAATGGTTTGCGGATCATTATTCTTAACTCTGAAATATGATCTTTCCACATCTGTAAACAGACGTTCCATAAATGCCGGACGGGAAGAAGCATTTGCTATTCTTCCTACTTCTATTATGTCAATTCCTGTGCCAATTACCATGTTCATCTCCATACGGTGATTTACTGTTTTATTAATATTTATCAGCATCGCCTTTAAATACCCAATATCATACATATTGGGAACAAAACTTTGCGGATAAAACAGTGTATATGTAAAGCTTCAGCTTCCGCTTAAGCGCTGGAAACATGCAATACAATTAACAATTATACCACACTTTTCATAAATGGAAAACACAAAAAATCCCACGGTTTTTTCCCGTGGGATCCAAGCTTATACCTTCTTCCTGCTGCGTATCACCGCTATTGAAAGCAAAGTGCACGCTGCGGCAAGAAGTATTATTATAAAAATTAATGGTGGGCCGAAGGTTCCTGTTGTCGGCGTACCTGGCGTATCGGGTTCGGAAGAGCCCGTCCTTTCATATGCGCTAAAATACCATTTTATTGCGCCCGTGGTATTTTGATATTCATTGCCAAGCGTTTTAGGAACGCTGAGGCTCACCCGCAGCTCTGTGGCCTTAAGAGGAGCAAGCTCAGCCAAAAAAACATTTGAGTTTAAAGGCCCTGTTTCAGAGGGTTTCCCATCGAACAAAACGTTGGTCGCGTTTCCGTTTGCGTCGAGCTGCTCAACCTTTAAATTTAGCTGTTCCAGAAACGGAATATATTGCTCGTCAGGGGTTTCGGCCCGGATAAAGGTTTTATACGTTAATTTCTTATAGTGCATGTTGACAAGCCTTATATCTTGAACAAGTTCGTCCCCAGGCATAACCCCCTTAAAATTACTGAACAGATCGGATCCATCAGGGAAAAAAACGTAATCGGTCATGTAGCCGGCTGATTCAGCCAAAACAACTCCGATTGTACTCAACAGGAGTAATGCTACAATTATTGTTAGAATAATAATCTTAAATGATTTACGCTTTGTCATATAAAAACATCCTCAAATAAAGTAATTACACTTCGATGGGTGGGGCCGCATTATTCTCCAGGGGTAAATCCCCATTCATCTGCGGCGGCGCCGTTTGCTGCTTGTATAGCGCTTGCCTCAACGGTCACGTTAAGCATTGCATTCATATAGCTGTTTCCAGCTTCAGAAGAAAAGCTCACCGAATCGAATAGAACAGGAGTTTCCTCACCAGCCTTCAGACATTGATTGTAATACCAGTAGCCGCCGCGGTTAATCCAATTTTCAGTGTTATAGTTTGGCACAATAACATCATTTGAAAGCTCCCCGTTTGCCCATTCAAGCGCAACTGACACGCGCACATACGCGTCATTATTTCCTATATTTTCAACTGTGACCGATTTTTCACTCAGATCTCCTGGCTTTAAGTTGCCGTGATCATTGACCCCATTATCCAGCAGACCATTTATCCTTATATCGATACCGCCTGTGGTTATAACATTGTCTACATGGTTTTCAGAAGTAAACAATGCCACCGTAACCGTGGTTAAAACGGCAGTCAATAACAATAACAATGATGTTGTCAAGATTGTTTTCTTCACCTTCAGCCCGACCTCCTAAAAATTCAAACTATCAGCTTGTTATTACAATGAACGCAACTCCGCTGTTTAGCACCTGCTAATACCGACTGCGCTTAAAGCAATGTGCAACACATCTAATGCTGATAATTTGGTTGGAGCAGTGTCCTTAATACATGAAAGGTAATTCGGCCTCATGTGTCTATACCCAACTCCAACAACTATAAAGATTGCTGCCATTTTTATTACATGTATAAAATACCGCCACGGTCAAACGTAACCCAAGGATAAAAATGACAACAGTTTACAATAACAATTTTAGCACCTTATTATGGCGGGTGTCAACGTAGCACTTGTAGGAAGTGAATCAAAAAGTTAATATATTTTAATGCGACCAGTTAAATTTAATATAAATATTACATACAGCAAAACGTAACGCCTTATATTAATACACTACAATAACTTTTTATGAATTAAGCGATAGTTCTAAACCCATAGTCAATTCCAATCCATATCGTGCGTGACATTTTCGCATAAATTTGAAACGCATTGCTTGGCAACGACATAGTCAAAGCCACGCGATATAAGCCTCTTTGCTATGCGCTCCAATTTATCATCATGATTGTAGCCAGTCATATTTGCAGCAAATTTTTGGGCAATCAACATAGCGTTTTCAAGCTCAGTTTCATCTGAAACAGAAGCTAAAGCTTCATTTATAATATCGTTATCAAGCTGGTGACCAGTAAGTTGTTCTCTAAGCTTGCGCCGGCTAACTGGTTTTGTAGCTAAGCGCGACCGTATGAATTCATCGGCATAAGCCTTGTCGTCAAGGTAACCTAGCTCCTTGAGCCTTTCGATAACAGAATATACTTCGAATTCGCCGAACTGGCATTTATCAAGGTAAAGTTCGGTTTCGCGCACAGTACGGGCCTTTGGGGTAAGAAACTTTAACGCGGCATCCATAGGTCCTGAATTTAGCTTCTTCATATCTAACTCCAATCATGCTTTAGAATTAATTATAACAGAATCTTTATAGAGAAAATAGTGTTTGAATCACTTTTAAAGCAGAGGTATTAACCTTTTCTAATGATGAATCAATAAAAATGGTATTATATTTTTGCCAGCAAATAAAATGAAGAATGCAAAAACCACGCAATTATAGGCAAATAGGCGGTTACGTTATCCTATGATCCTTGTGTTTCTATTTAGCGGCCAAATAGTGCCTGGATTTATACTACAAGAGATAAGCGGTGGATAAAACAATAAATCAAAAAACGCCGTCTCTTCGTGTTTTGCAAAAGAGGTTCTAAAAACTCCAAAAGGTGCGGAAGGAATAGTATAAGCTTTGGAAAATCGCTCCAATTTTACAATCCATCGGAAATCAGCGAAACGATACATGATTAAAAACGTTGTTTTTCGGGATTTCAAAGGGAGCTTTTTGGCTTGGATTGTGAAGTCAAGTGCAACACCTTGTTAAAGAAGACCTTCTCAGGGGTTTTCCAACCGAGGGATTTGCGGGGGCGGCGGTTGAGGAGCAAAGCAATAGCATCCACATCGGCCTGAGTGATGTCGGCAAAGGAAGTATGTTTGGGAAGGTACTGGCGCAGCAGTCCGTTTCTTTTACCGTTGACTGGTTCGACTAGTTGATTGGACGGCAGACGGATTGGAGGTTCCTTGCAAGGAGTAAACTATACGAACCTTCGCTTATGACTATCAGATCTATATTCTCAACTTTGAAGGTTCCATGTATAGCGAGATTTGCGAGTTTACCTTTGACGAAGGGAACCTCGCACATGGTTACTACTGCCAATACCAAGCGAACAGGGATAGTCAGAAATAAGGCCATAAACACAGAAAGCGCCAGCCGCAGGAAAAACGGCTGGCGCTAAAATGTTCAGATAGGTAATAGAGGCTAGGCGCTGTAGGACACTTTTAGCGTTTCCTTGTTTACCGTATGGGCCAGAAAATGAAGGGTGTGCATTTTCCCTGCCATCATCCTGACGTGATAGAGACAGGCGAAAGTTGGGTGATTTTCGGCCATGGCATATAGCGCCGGATAATATGTAAAGGGCTTAAAAGCTCATGAAATAAGGTTTTTTCGGGGCAAATACAAAAATAGCCTCCCGAAATGGAAAGCTGTTTTTGTATCAAAGTTTGTTCCTTGATTTGGTGGGGATGGAGGGGCTCGAACCCCCGAAACTGTATATTCTACTTAACGATAATGAATAATGATACATAAATACATCTAAGCAAAACGTTAAACTTAGCCAGTTCACTCGCATTTCCATACTTTTGATATAAACTGTTTATGTAAATTGATAAACCATTATACATAGTAGTTAATCACGAGTGCGGTCAAAGGTGCGGTCCAAGACCGCACCAAAAGCAGCGTCCACATAGTCTGCCATACGATCCATATCGCCGTCCAGCTCGTGCCCGTATACGCCATAGGTATCCATGTCTTTTGAATGGCCAACCTGTCCTTTTAGCAGAGCTTCGGGCGTCTCCTTGTTAACCGACACAAAGGTGTGCCTCAGCTCGTATGGCGATATATAATTAATGCCATTGTAGTTGCAATACAATCTCCATCTATCACGAAGATGAGCCTCGGCTACAAATTGTCCATCTGGTTTGCAAAATACATAAGGCGATATAACGCCGGCTGACTTAAGCACTGAACGCTGATTGTCCAAAATTGCACGAGTTAATTTGTTTAAACGAAATTTTCGTTGAGCATTTTTATTTTTCCCTTCCGTTAGCTCTCCAAATATATTGATGCTTTTTTTGATCATTACGACATCGTTAACTATGTCGCTCCATTTTAAGGCTATCAGCTCGCCTGGCCTTAGTCCGCTGGCCACCAGAAACCTGTATGCGTTAATATACCAATCATGTTTTATCACGGTACGCCATTTGGTCATATCGCTAGAAAATAAAACGCGTAGGTCGTCCGGCTGAAGAATCCGTTTTTCACCGCGTTTCGCTCCGCGAGGTACGGTAAGATCCTCCGGACGCAGATTAGTGTATCCGCTTTTACGGCAGAATTTTACGAAGCCCACGATCATGCCACGTATATTGCTAAGCGTCTTAGCAGATCTACCGTCCTTGAACGCGGCATGTATTATATCCTGAAGAATCTGTTCGGTTAAATCTTCAATGCGTTTGTTTTCGATAACTGGGCGCAAATGAATTCTCGAAATTGATTCTGATTTTCGCCAATTAGAATAGCTGGTGCTGGACTCCGCGTCTGCCAAATATGCGTCGAGCAATACGCCGCACCTTGTATTGCCGCCATCCGGCAGGCCTTCGTCAAGCCATGTATCGGCCTTTCTATGGCATTCCGCTTTGCCATTGCGGCCAGGAGTGGACGAGTAAAACGATCTGCGCTTTCCGTCGCGCTGTACATCAATACGCCAGCGTTTGCGAGCTTCGTCCCAGCGTGCTTCATTAGTTCTTGTGTGCTTCATTGCTAGCTGCTCCTTTTTAGATGCAGCCGCCCCATTGCCAGGGGGGCGGCCTCAATCATTTGTCTCCGTAGTGCGTCCGGCACTGGGCTATTTCGATTTGTCCGTTATTTATACGATATACCAGCCTGTTGGCTTCATCTATCCTGCGGCTCCACCATCCAGACTGATTGCCCTTCAGAGGCTCGGGCTTGCCTATACCATTATGCCCGTTACGCGATATGTCCTGCAAAAGCTGATTAATACGTTTCAACGTCTTTTTGTCCTGCGTTTGCCAATACAGGTAATCTTCCCAGGCCTCGTCATGCCATAGCTTATTCATCTTCAACCTCTATTAGCTCGTGCACCTGTCCTTTGCCGGCTTCAAGGTCTGCAATGGCCCTGCGCAAATGTGCTTGGTTCACCTCACTATAGAACGGGTCTGCGGCGATTTCAAAGGGGATTCTATGCTGCCTTACAACCGCCTTCGTAAAGATTGTTATAGCAGTTGTCATATTTAATCCCATTTCTTCAAACAGGACCTCAGCCTGCTTTTTAAGGTTCTCATCCATACGAATAGTGACACTTGTGGTTGCCATAAACTCAACTCCTTTCATCGTGTTTGTACTTACATTATATTATGATTATTTAAGGTTGTCAATACATAGTATGTACAATTTGTTGATTTTTTATTGATTTATTTCAATCCACGCACCCCCGCATGCGACAATACAATTATACATCATATCATGACATGCACAAACTACATAATTTACCACCGTTACCTTTTGTCGATTTTTAGGATATATAGTTATAATCGGCAATTCTGCCAGTAATATTGACACGTTTGTTCCAATTTGGTAAAATAAGCCAGAACAAACGTTCCAGAAATCGAAAGGAGAATATATCATGTCGTTCTGTCATCACCGTTGTAATAAGTCTCCATTGTATGTTGCTTTAGTTTTGTCTATCTAGTTATTTGATCAAAATAACGAACCATCCAAAACATACGGCCTTGGATGGTCTGTTAAGTGTACCTTGATAATCACATACCCACCACAGCGAGTTATATATACGTGGTCTGAGAGCATAGGAAAATGTAGCTGAAGGGTGGCTAAATAAAAAAGCGGCCGGAGCCGCTAAGGAAGGACTATATTATCTTATGGTTTCTTAACGGGAATTTTTATTTCGTATTCCGTTTCAAAAATTCCGAACTCTATATAATAATCACCATCATTCTCATATAAAAAATATAGAGTGCCAGTACCTGCACCACCGCTGCGAAGCTCCCCGATATCGTCTAGTGTTTTATCAAAATAAGCATTTATGTCATCAAGGCGTGATCCGCTTGTCCCAAACAAAGTATAAGACATGAAGCTAAGTCGTGCAGTTGAGTCTCCTACGTTCTTTACAGTTAACTCTATTCCAAAAACATCTTTACCGTTAGTATCAGCAAAAGGATTATCAACTTTGTCCCATACTATTTTGTCGCCCACGGTGATTTCAAAGCCATCGTAGGTGAATGTATCGCCAAAGGACAAGGACTTGTTAGCATCAGGGGTTGGTTCAGGGGTGTCTGTCGCCCTTGGAGTGCTTGTAGCATTTGGCGTCTGGGTTGGATCGGATTTAGGCGATGATGTTATCTCATCTTTGGGCGACGGCGTTGGGTCAGTGCTTGCCGGTGCGCATCCGATCATAATGACCAGGGCCAGCATCAGGACAGCAAATGTTTTCATGATGTGTTTCATAGCGTCTCTCCTCACTGTATTAATAATTGTGGTACATACGGATATTAGCATATATTGTTGCAATTATCAATATACAGCGGGGACAGATATTATAAATAATGGGCCATTTCGGCCCGATTGGAGATGGTTTATTATTTATATTGTAGATCTACCAGTTTTTATCAAAAAATATTGGCATTATATGTGACTTCTGTATCTAAATAGGTAGTATATAAGTGTAGACTAGTATAATAAATTTAAGAGGTAAAAAAATATGGATTTCAAATCAATATTAAATCACTACTCATATTCTTCACGATTAATATCATCGCAATCGCCTTGTTCAGTAAGATATTTTATAAAAGAGGATACAGCATTCACTTGCTCCTCACTTAGAGAGTCTATGGATTCAAGAACCTGCTTCTTTGCTAAAGACATACCTTGTGTCGTAAATATCTCTCCTTCACCTTCCTCCAACCACCTTTTATTGACGTTGAACACGTTTTCTATAAGTAAAAGAATTCTGTCTGGTGGATTAACTTTACCTTGTATTATACGGGAAAAATAACCGGCATCTAAATTTATCTTAAGCGCGAATTGGCGTTGCGAAATATCAAGCTCTTTGAGCAAGACCTTTAATCTATCGTTAATCAAGTATCATCACCTCAGAGTGAGTATAACAAGCAATGTTGCTTATGTCAATAAAATTATTAAAAAAACACTTGACAAGTTGCCAAAGGCAATGTATAGTATTGCTATAAGCAACAGAAAGGAGCTGAAAATGTTGTCTAAGTCACGAGAAAAATTGAAGTCAGATATAGAAAACATCACAGACGAAGCTACTATTGAAAAGGTTAAGATATTTATAATGGGCATTTTGGCGCAGAAAGCAATAGCACATGAAAGCACGGCTAAATCAGAATCCACAGCCCAGCAGGCGAGTTAGGGGGGGCGATGGGCATTGTTAAGATAATCATAGTGTCGGCGGCAATAGTGTATGGGACATTCACAGCAGCGATAGCAGTTAAATACTGGAGCCTATTTTATGGCTGCGATAATAACGCCAATCGCGGCAACAACCACACCAGCAGCCGTCCAAAAGATTGCAGACTTATAAAATGGTTTTTTCTTGGAATCCTCTACGCTTTTGCCTTTGGACTCTGTCTCTGCGCAACCATTGCTATTGCCGCCGGAAAGATTTGATTCATAGTACAGCCATCCGTCCGGTGTTAAGTTGATTCTGGCATTTCCGTCTATATATCGGGTAAGCCGGATAAGATTCTTGGATTCGAGGATTAATAAGTCTTTTTCCTCTATATCCAGATCGCTTTTGAGCATATAGCCTCTGCCGGATGTATTGTAATGGACGACTATAGATGCCAGAGCTTTTTCAAAGCCGTACATGATTACCTCCTTTCTGGGTTGTCCGACAACCCCACGAGGTAGTCAAGGGACACGTTGAAGTATTCGGCTAGGGCGATGAGGGTAAGAGCAGGAACATTAACTTTACCATATTCCATGCGTTGATAATGGCGATCGGTAACATCAAGTAATTTCGCCATATCAATTTGCTTGATTCCTTTGGCTATACGAAGTTGTTTTAGACGTTCGCCAAAAAGTTTCATAAAAAATCCTCCAAAAGCTATTGACACGACATTTAAAGTTGTGTAACATAATACCAGAGCACGGCATAAGAAGTCGTGTTACTACGAAAGCGAGGGGTGATAATTGAGAACAAACCTGATAAACGAGCGCAAGAAAAAGAAACTTACGCAAACCGAAATAGCTAAGATACTCGGTATCACTGACAGACAATATGCTCGATTAGAAGCTGGAACCTCAAACGGCAGCATAAAAGTCTGGCAAAGCTTAAAAGATTTATTCCAAAAATCAATCGACTACCTGCTGGAAGAGGATTAATAAGTCTTTTTCCTCTATATCCAGATCGCTTTTGAGCATATAGCCTCTGCCGGATGTATTGTAATGGACGACTATAGATGCCAGAGCTTTTTCAAAGCCGTACATGATTACCTCCTTTCTGGGTTGTCCGACAACCCCACGAGGTAGTCAAGGGACACGTTGAAGTATTCGGCCAGGGCGATGAGGGTATCAAAAGAGGGCTTTTGCGTGCCGGCCTCATAATACTGATAATTTCTTTCTGTAACGTTAACGGCTTCTGCTACTTGTTTCTGAGTAACGCCATTAGATTTTCTGATGTTACGAAGATGTTCGTTAAAAGCATGCATGCAAAACCTCCAAAAAAATCTTTATAAGCATGTTGACACGAAGATAACGACGTGATAATATAACCATAGGGCACGAAGAAATCAACGTGTTACTACGAAAGCGAGGGGTGATAGTGAGCGAGACAAGGCTCAAAACCACAAGACAGAAACAGGGCCTTAAGCAATGGCAGGTTGCAGAAAAGGCCAAAGTGACAACAAGACACTATCAGGATATAGAGGCTGGCAAGTGCAGGCCGAACGTTACTACCTCAATCCTGATAGCGAGAGCACTAAACAGCACCGTCGAAGAACTGTTTAGTAATGATACACACCCAAAATAACACAGAACCCAAACGAGGTCAAGCATCATGAACAAAGTAAGAGCAATAAGGACGGAACAGGGAATGAGCATAAGCGCATTATCGAGAAAGACGGGAATATCAAGGTCGATAATCTACCAGCTTGAATACGGCAAGCGAGACGTGCAGATAAGCACGGCACAGAGGATAGCGGCGGCGCTGGGATGCACATTGAACGATTTGTTTGGAGGATGAACTATGGAAATCAAAGTAATCCGCAAGCGCCAGTCGGTCACGAATGGCACCGTCACTGTACAGCTGAATGGTGAAGAGCTGGCGACATACCAGGATGACATCAGGCCGATAAACGGCAAAGGGCCGTACTACAGCGAGATCATAGACGGCTACGCCAGTGTAGTACCGGATGACGAGTATGTGTTTGATGCGGTGTTTAATCGTAGAGAGGCATGTTAGGGAGGATGAGACAAAATGGCATATCTGGAATTACGTGCTGAAATGCTGAGGCAGGGGATAGATCAGGAACGTCTTGGACGGAAGATTAACCGAAGCCTGCAATATGTAAACAGGCGGTTCAATGGACACGCCGACTGGAAACAGGGGGATATGTATGCGATATTGAACGCTCTACGCATCCCTCCGGATCAGATTTACAGGTACTTTCCGCCGAATGGTGTAACGTTATGAAAAACCGTATTGCACACCTAATAACCCTGACGGCCCTGATCGTCATGGCCGCCGCGTTACTAACAGACGGGCCGCCCGTGACGCGCTGTACGGTGG